>Ga0334900_1000478_pt1 | contig 57930 bp, 40 predicted proteins | sample GraSluR3_MG_2_FD_207231 | JGI IMG/M metagenome (GOLD analysis project Ga0334900, IMG submission 207231) | Sludge microbial communities from methane-producing bioreactor in Wageningen University, Netherlands - Granular Sludge_31_08-R3 | ecosystem: Engineered > Bioreactor > Anaerobic >... | reverse complement strand
CGGCGACAGCCATACTGTTAATCCCGCTGCAAATACAACTTACAATGTTACTGTTATAGACGATATAGGATGTACAGCTACTGCTTCGGTGGATGTTATTATTAACGAATTACCTGAGGTTACGATAACCGAAACATCACAAGCCACTTGTGGTGCTGATAACGGAATTGCAACCGCAACAGTTTCCAATGGTAATTCGCCTTACAGTTTTATTTGGGATACCGGAGATTCAAGCCCCGATGGAGTTGCAGAAAATCTATCGGCAGGAATTCATACAGTTACAGTAAGTGATAATAATTCTTGTTCTACTGTTGGAACTATAAACATTACCTCTCCTACCGATTTAGCAATATCAGCAGTTCAAACATCTGAAGTAAGTTGTAACAGCTATAACAACGGAGAGGCAGAAATTGAAATCACAGGAGGAATAATTCCTTATACTTTATCATGGGATAATGGCATTACAAATGGAACAATTTCAGATATTAATACCAATAATTACACAATTTCAAACCTTACTGCAGGAACTTATACTATTTCTGTAGTTGACGCAAGCTCCTGCTTGGTTGTAACAACATTAGAAATTACTGAACCAGAAGCTATCTCCTCAATTATTAGTATTGTAGATAATGTTGACTGCTATGGTGAACAAACTGGAGAAGCTCAAATTTTAATATCAGGGGGTATTCCTAATTTCGATATTGCATGGAGCAATGGCACAATTAATGGAAATTTAAACAACGTGAATTTTGGGCCACACACCTTAAGTAGTCTTGGTAATGGCACATATACTATTACAATTACTGACGCTAACAATTGCGAATATATTACAAACTTTAATATTACTCAACCATTACAACTATCTCTGGCTTTTTCAAATACGAATAATGTAAGTTGCTACAATGGCTCAGACGGAAGTTTCGATATTACTATTATTAATGGCACTCCAAATTATAATTTATCATGGGACAACGGAACAACAAATGGTAGTTTAACTAATATAAGTAGTGGACCTCATACAATTGAGAATTTAGATGCTGGAACTTACTCAATATCAGTAGAAGACAACAATGGTTGTACTGCAAGTTCTATCGTAATCATTAATGAACCTGCCAGTGTATTAGAAGTTACGAATATTGATATTGCTGATGCATCGTGTATTGGTGTAGATGATGGTTCTGCTGAGATTAGTATTACAGGTGGCGTACCTCCTTATAATACAAGTTGGAGCCATCCAAATGGTTCCGGTAATATTATTACAAATGTAACAGCAGGAACATATAACCTTACAGTTACTGATAGCTGGGGTTGCATCGTTGTTCATTCAGTTGTAATAGATCAACCAGAGGATGGCTTAAGCTCTGATATAGAAACTACATATATTACTTGCACAGGAGGTAATGATGGCACAATTACCCTTACAACATTGGGTGGAACACCTCCATACAACTACGTTTGGGACACTCCTTTAGGAAATAATAATACTGCAAACGGACTCAGCGAAGGTATTTATAATGTTACTGTTACTGATGCCGGCACTTGTATTGAATCATTAAGCATAAACATAGAAGTAGATCCAAATACCCTTTCAGCAACAATAGTATCTGAAAACGATGCTCTTTGTTATGGGACTAATACAGGGAGTATCGAAGCATCCGGTATCAATGGTAATTCCCCATACACTTATATTTGGGACGATCCATCAAACACAACAGATTCATTATTAGAAAACATTGCTGCAGGTACTTATCATGTAACAGTCTCTGATAACAATAATTGTTCTGTAATACTTGAAGCAACAATTTCAGAGCCCGATGAAATAATAATAAATACAGAAAATATTGTAGATGTTGCATGTTACTCAGAAAACACAGGAGAAATAAACATTTCGGTCTCAGGCGGCACTCCACCATATTTATACGAATGGGAAGACGAAAGTGGCAACAACATGGGAATTAATTCCCCACATATCTCAACCCTACATGCAGGAACTTATACCGTGAGCGTTTATGATAATAATTCATGTGGTCCAACAGTTCAAATTATTGAGGTTACCGAACCTGCAAACCCACTTTCTGCTACAATTTCAGAAATAAATCAACCTACATGCAACGGCGATTCAGATGGAAGTATTACCGTAAATAATAGTGGAGGAACTTTGCCAATTTTAACTTACGAATGGAGCAACCCGATTAGCAGCTTTACCGGCGATACACCTACAGGCTTAGCAGCAGGCTATTATTCAGTAACAATTACTGATAATAATTCTTGTACTGCTGAAGCAAACTTTACATTAAATCAACCCGATATTATTACAATTACAAATACTACAACCCCTGTTACGTGTAATGGATATAACGATGGCAGTATTTCTGCTTTAGCAGGTGGGGGCAATGGTGGATTTACATATTATTGGGAAGATGAAAGTGGAAATAATATCGGAAATACTTCAGACTTAAATAATCAAACTGCAGGAAATTATTACCTAACAGTTACAGATGCTTTTGGCTGTACATCAGAGGAAATTATTAGCATTACCGAACCTACCCCAATTCTTTTAAGCTTATCGCATATTGATGCCTCTACCTACGGAAATTCTGATGGTAGTGTTTCTGTTCTTGCTTCTGGATCACACCCACCATATACTTTCGAATGGGAAGATGCCGATAACCCAGGTACAATTATTTCTACAAATCAAACTGTTGAAAATCTAACAGAAGGCACTTATTGTGTTACTGTTACAGACAGTCAAAATTGTACTGCAGAAGCTTGCGAAACCGTAAACCAACCTCCCGACCAACTCACAGGAATACTTGATGAGCACAATAACATAAGTTGCTTTAATGCCGCCGATGGGTCAATTATAATTAATGGATTTGGAGGAACACCTCCTTATCAATACGAATGGCAAGATGAAGCAAATAACATAATATCTACCGAAGCAAATATAAATAACCTTGATATTGGTAATTATTATCTTACAATTACTGATGCATTAAATTATGTGTGGGATACTGTAATATCAATAACACAACCTAACGAATTTATTATTTCAAATACTAATTCGGATGAACTCAATTGCTTTGGTGATAACAATGGCGAAATAAGTATCGAATTAAGTGGTGGTACTGAGCCATACTCCTATATCTGGGAAGATGATTCAGGAAATAATATCGAAACAAATTCGTATTTAGTAAATAACTTAACAGCAGGTACCTATTATGTAACTGTAAATGACGCTAATAATTGCGGACCCCTGTTTGCAGAAATAGAAATCACACAACCCGAAGAATTAATAGTTGAAATATATACCGTAACCGAACCATTATGTTATGGTGATGCAAATGGTAGCTTATCCTTAACAATTACAGGAGGAAGCTTACCAATTAGCACATATCAATGGGACGATCCAATTAATTCTTACACAAGTGATAACCCGAGCAATCTCTATTCTGGCAACTATTCAGTAAGCATAGCCGACAATAATGGGTGTATTGCCCAAGACTCGCATTACCTTAACGAACCACCAGAATTAAACATCAGCCTAAATTCGAATCAAACAAGTGGCTACGGAGCTTCTGACGGCACAGTAAGTCTTATTGTAAACGGAGGAACTCCAGATTATTCTTTTGTCTGGGAAAATCAAGATAACCCCGGAACTATTATTTCTACCGAAGAAACAGCAACAAATCTATTAGCAGGAACATATTGCGTTACAGTTACTGATATAAATAATTGTTCAATAAGCAATTGCATTGAGGTTACAGAACCCGGAGAATTATTGATTAATCTTGATATTGAAAATATAGATTGTTATAATAATAATAATGGCAGCATTTTATCTACTGTATCTGGAGGTGTTGCTCCATATTCATACGAATGGCAAGATAGTGAAGGAAACATCATTAGTAACGAAGAAAACATATATAATCTTGAAACAGGCTGGTATTATATCACAGTTACCGATAATAATAACTACCAAGCAACTGCTTCCGCTCAAATTATTCAGCCAAATGAATTAACAGCACAAATTATAACTCATACAAATTTAAACTGTTATCAGAGCAATAACGGAGAGCTTTCTGCAATAATTACAGGTGGAACTCCTGATTATAACATCGCTTGGATAGCAAGTTCAAGTCCATCAGATACCTTGTCAACAAGTACAAGCATTAGCAATCTAAGTGCTGATGATTATATTCTTACAATCACTGACCAAAACGGCTGCATCTTCGATACTATTATCACAATATCGCAACCTGATAATATAATTATTACACAAATAAACGATAACGATATTGATTGTAGCTACAACAATGGCTCTGGAAGCGTTAGTGTTACTGCCACAGGGGGCACAAACCCATTAAACTATTCTTGGTATTTGGAAGGTAACCCTATTGGAAGCAACAATTCGAGTATTAATAACCTTGATGCAGGAGATTATATGATTATTGTAGGCGATATTAATAACTGCCCAAGCGACACAGGATATTTTACCATAAATATACCCGACCCAATCTTCTTCAATGGAATAGCCGATAGTGTAAGTTGCCATAGTGGAACCGACGGAAGTATTAATTTATCCCCGGAAGGTGGAAATGGTAATTATTCTTACACATGGACACCGGATATCTCTAATAGCTCATCGGCAAACAACTTAACAGCAGACACTTACGAAATAATTATAACTGATGATTTATCTTGCCAAGCAGACACTATTATTACTGTATATCAACCCACACCAATTCAAGTTAATGCTTTGCAAACTCAGGAAATAAGCTGCTTCGGATATTCTGATGCTATATTTGAAATATCAATAAGTGGCGGAACCGAACCATATACACTTATTTGGGACAACAATGGATATACAGGTCTAGAAACAGAGCTTAGTGAAGGTACTGTACAAATTACCGACTTAATGGCAGGATACTTAAGCTTTACTGTTAGCGACAACAATAATTGCCAATTCAATGAAAATGTTCCAATTGTTCAACCTTACGAAATTACCTACACTTTCGTTGATATTATCCACCCTTTGTGTAATGGAGATCAAAATGGAAGAATAGAAATTCAAGCAAGTGGCGGCACAGGTAGTTTTGATTTTATTTGGGATAATTCAGGAAATGTAACAACTGATAATTATTCAAATAATCTTGGAGCAGGATGGCATTATTTTGAAATAATTGATAATTCAGGTTGTAACATCATAGATTCTATCGAATTAATTGAACCAACCGAAATTAGCATCAATTTAATAGACACAGTATTTTTAAATTGCCATGGCGATTCAAATGGGGCTGCCGCAGCTTCTGTATCTGGAGGAACTCCCGATTATCAGTACGAATGGTACAACAGTAGCATCGATTTATGGAGCGATCAGTTAAGTGCAACCGGATTACCTGCCGACACATACACATTTATTGTAACTGACAACAATAATTGTGTTGCATCTGATACACTTATAGTTGCTCAACCCGAAGCTCTTACATCCATCATGGGAGGTAGCAATCCTTTATGCTATCAAAGCTCAGACGGAATAGTTTGGATTACACCAGGTGGAGGTACTTCTCCATACTCATTTGAATGGAGTATTCAAAATTCGATTAACAACGACACAATATATAACCTCACCGCCGGAGAATATACTGTTACTGTTACAGACGACAACAACTGTGTAATAGAAGATAGTGTAACACTTGAAAATCCTGATGAATTAATTATTAGTGTTAGTTCCACTTCAGTAATATGTAACGAACAAATGGGAAGAGCCAATGTAAGTGTTACAGGAGGTACACCCGACTATACTTACGAATGGAGCAATAATGATACTGATCCAATAATTTCAGAACTATCCGGCGGCATATATTACGTTACCGTAAAAGATGCAAATCAATGTAGTGCAGAAGCATCAGTAGAAGTAGAAATTGAAGGAAACATTTCAGCCTCTATTACACAACAAACCGATATTTTATGTTACGGAGATAAAACAGCTATTCTTACAAGTAGCTCAGACGGGAATTCTCCTTTCTTATATAACTGGGAACCTGTTGGTAGCAGTAACCAAACAATATCTGAGCTTGGCTCAGGAACATATTCACTTACAATAACTGATTTTTGGGGATGTCAAGGTATCGATTCGTTTAGTATTACCGAACCACCGCAAATTCAAATCTTCTTTAGCACAAGCGATGTTGATTGCAAATTTGCAGCAACAGGCTCGGCCAGAGCTCTTGTATCGGGAGGTACCGGTTCATATACGTATTATTGGGCACACAATGGCGAAAACTCAATAGAAGCAAATAATTTATCAGCCGGAAATTATATGTTGCAAATAACAGACGAAAACTCTTGTGTAGTTACACAAACTGTTACTATTAACGAACCCGACTCTGCTTTAAACGCAACTATAATAACGCATAATGCCAAGTGCTATGGCTCTAACGATGGGCAAGCCAGAGCATTAGGAATAGGTGGAACAGCACCTTATACTTATACATGGGAAACACCGATAGGAGGAACTATTAACCAACAAGAAACTGAAGATAACTTGTTTCCCGGAAATTATTACTTAATAGTTATTGACAATAATTCATGTACATATTCAACCCAAGCGTTTATTTATGAACCAGAACCCTTAATCATTAGCATTATGGAATCAGAAGGTCCTTCATGTATGGGACATACTGATGGTTACATTCAATTAGATACAATCTATGGAGGCACACCACCTTATTCAATATATATTTCCGGCAACCAAACTAATTGGGAGCAAGAAATAAACTTAATTGATAGTATCCCTGCCGGTGTTTACAGAATCGACGTTGTTGATGCTAATAACTGCCATCATCAAGGAGATGCTTTAACTATCGCTATTAACGACTCCGAAATAGATTGCTTGCAAATACCCGGAGCCTTTTCTCCAAATGGCGATGGATACAACGATACATGGCAGATTAGTAATATTGACATGTTCCCAAGAATACTAATTCAGGTTTATAATAGATGGGGACAACTACTCTACGAAGCAAGCATAAGCGATGATTTCTGGGATGGCACATTTAATCATAGCCCTGTTCCTGCCGGTACATATTTATATCGAATAAACTTGCATAACGACACCGAACCAAGATTAGGAACCGTAACAATTATCAGATAAAAAAATAATATTATCTTTGATGTAATGAAGAAACTTTTATCAATAATATATATTTCTCTTGTTAGTATTGTAAGCTTGTATGCCCAACAAGTTCCGCTATATTCACAATACTTTAATAATGATTATATAATCAATCCGGCAATAGCTGGAACAGTAAAAGATTATACACCATTAAGGCTTAGCGTTCATAAGCAATGGGTTGGAATAGAAGAATCGCCATCAACTCAAGTATTAAGTATTCATCATCAATTATCGAATGAAGTAATGGGTGTTGGAGGACTTATTTTTCATGATTCATTTGGACCTACTAGGCAATTCGGCATAAATTTGACTTACTCATATTTGCTTAATATAAATGACGATATAAAACTGTCAATGGGATTATCAGCAGTTATGATGCAATATGTTATTAAATTAAGTCAAGATGATTTTTATACATACGAACCAATACTAAATAGAGAACGCACAAGTATAACTGTTCCCGATGCACATTTAGGATTTTATGCATACGATAAAGACTGGTGGGCAGGTTTAAGCATTATGCATCTTTTACAATCAAGATTAAAAATTACTACTACATGGATGGACAATGAAAACAAAATGGTAAGACACTATTTTCTTATGGGTGGATACAAATTTTCGTTCCCTACTGCATACCTTCTTGAAATTGAACCCTCTGCTTTAGTTAAATTTACAGAAGTAACTCCAATGCAGATTGATTTTAATGTAAGATTAATTTACAATAAAGATTTTTGGACAGGAATCTCAGTTCGTCCGGGTGATTCATTCGTGTTTTTAATAGGTTTTACATTTAAAGAATATCATTTTGGTATGTCTTACGATTTTACTTTTAGCGACTTATCAAATCATACTATTGGCTCTCAAGAACTCGTATTTGGTTGGAACATCGGTGACTCAAGAATAGGAACTCAACGATATTTCTAATACTTTTTTTATTATTTCTTAAACTTTTTTTTTGTTATGCATAAATTTTATTTATATTTGGAGTTGTTAGTATAATTATTTTTTTGTTACTTTAACAAATCGTTGTCTTTTTTTTGTGCCTATGAAAAAACTATTACTCCCACTCATTGCAACTTTGTTCATAAGCAGCTCATTGCTTGGGCAACAGTTACCATTATACAGTCAGTATTTCTTAAACGACTTTATAATTAATCCTGCAGTTGCGGGAAGTGAAGAATATTCTCCAATAAAATTAAGCATACACAAACAGTGGGTCGGAATCAACGATTCACCATCTACCCAAAGTATTAGTGGACATACTATGCTTGAAAACAACAATGTTGGTATTGGAGGTATTATTTTTAACGATGCTTTCGGACCCGTTAGCCATACAGGAATACAGGCAGTATATTCTTATCACTTCCATATTGATAGAATAAACAAAATCTCATTAGGACTTGCTGCTATTGCATTTCAATATAAAATGGACCAAAGATTCTTTGAATTAACTACTTACGACGACCCAGCTATCACTTATATGATTGAAAAAACAATAGTTCCTGATGCTACTTTCGGCGTTTATGCATACGGAAAACACTATTGGGCTGGTATTACTGCTGCTCACTTATTTCAATCTAAACTAAAAATTAATAGAAATCTTGACGAAAATACTATGGTTAGACACTATTTCTTGATGGGAGGTTATAAAATACATTTCCCTAATAACGATTTAGTACAAATAGAACCATCAGTAATGTTAAAAATGACAGAAGTTACTCCTTTACAATTTGATATAAACCTAAAATTATATTACAACAAAGACTACTGGTTTGGAATTTCAATACGTCCTCAAGACTCATTTGTAGCTGCCTTTGGCATTAAACACCAAAGATATTACTTAGGATATGCTTACGACTTTACATTCAGCGATTTATCTAGTTATACCATAGGTTCACAAGAAATTGTTTTTGGTGTTAATATCGGCGAACCGGTAAAACGAGGACGTAGCTTCTTTTAATAGAACATCTTACCTAGTAATCTAAATTTACTTGGTTATTTAAAGAATTTATAAAAGTCAATATCTCGGTTTTTCCGAGATATTTTTTTGCCGAACTTAAAAATCTTACAGGAAGTTCTTCCCATTGCTCAAGCATTTTTGACTCAAACTTTTCAATATTTTTCATTAACACATTTTTCGTAAGCTTATCTGTTTTAGTATATACAATAGAAAATGGAATGCTATTAATACCTAAATGATAACAAAACTCGAGATCTTTCTGTTGTGGAGGTATTCTACTATCTATTAATACAAAAACATTTATAAGATTTTTACGAGACAACAAATAACTATCTATCATACTCCACCATTTTTTTCTCTCGGTTTTTGAAACCTTAGCATAACCATAACCTGGCAAATCAACCAAATACCATGAATTATTGATTAAAAAATGGTTTATGGTTTGTGTTTTACCCGGAGTTGAAGATATTTTTGCAAGTTTTGCATTTCCTGTTAGCATATTTATCAGCGATGACTTACCAACATTAGATCTACCAATAAATGCATATTCATTTTTATCCGGCGTTGGACATTTGTTTACATCAACCGACGAACATATAAATTCAGCTGTTTTAATATCCACGTTCAAATTCATTAATTGTTTCAAAAATATCTGAAATATACATAGGTTTACCAATTAATATTCCATTTTCATCAACTAAATACATACTAGGTGTAGCATAAACAGCATAATCTATTGCCGGTGGCGAAGCCCAACCCATAGTATCACAAAACATTGGAATTATTATATTCTCCTTTCGAATGAATTCTTGTAATAGCTTAATATCTTCGTCCAATGAAATACCAATAATATCAACTCCTAATTTATTCAATTCATTTATCTTAGAATTAAGTTCAGGTATCATAACTTTACAATGCCCACACCATGTTGCCCAAAACACTACTAATGTATATTTAGAATTAAATCCTTCTATAACCTTACCTTCTATATCATTAATACTTATTGTAGGGGCTTTTTTACCCTTAACCAATTCAGTATAATTCTTTATTCTTGCCGATAAGCTTGAGCCCGAATCTAGGTCAGTACATTTTCCGCCATAAGTTTCGGCTAGATAACTAATTACATCCCACATCTCAAATTGCTCAAAACCATCAAGCAAATATTTTAGTACGTACTGATAAACATCGTCTCCGCCCCTAATACTTAACATAATATTATCGCATGCATTGATATATAGTTCCTGCATTTTATCAAAACTGGCATTCCGGGGAATTTGCACCTTTAAAAAACCGACCAATGCTACTGTATAAGCATCACTATTCATTAAATCTGAATCTTCTAAAGGAAAATAATTCCAATAATTATCATTATAAAACTCAACAAGTTCATCATCGGAAATACCTGTTGGCAGAATTAATTCAGAATAATAATGAATGAGCTTTGAAGCAAATAATTGTTCTTTCCCTTTTGTAATTGTAGATATATGCTTGTTTAAGGTTTTCTTTTCTTTATTAAACTGTTTTTCCAGCTTTTCTAAAAATGGATCATCGGGGTATGAGACTATAACTTGTGAAAGAATATTTAGTTTTCGTTTAATCCCAAAATATTTTGATTTAAATTTATAAAATAATTTGTTCTCCTCCGATTCGTTGATTACCATAAAAACTTCGGGTTCATAAGCACTTGTTGAAAAACTAATATTCTCGTTGTTCAATATTAAATCGAACCATACATCTTTATAAAGATATATTCTATATAATCCTCTTGAAAAATGAGAAGGAATTGAATAATCTATAAATCCCTCACTATCAACAGATATTGTATCAACTACTCTACTAAAATCTCCAAATTGGGTACACAAAATAATATTTTTGTCTGCTCCACTATCTATGTATCCTTTAATATTATAGGATTGAGCATAATTACTTAAGTTTAAAACCAATAAAACACAAGCAATAAAAAAACTCCTACTACTTAGCAGGAGTTTATTATTTTTTATCATTCCTTTATTTACATTCATTACAATACATTTCTTTTATTTTTGTATTTGTAAAAGTTTGAATCGACAACTTACCACCTTTAAATAGCTTACAGAACGCCTTTTTATCATATTGCAATAATTTTTCCATAGCAATTACAAACTTATTAGAATAGATTCTATTATCTATTTTTGTACAAAGAGAGATATAAGTTGTTAATAATGTTTCATTTACAATATCTTCTTTAATCCATGGGTCTAGTAAACTTATAGCATATTCATAATCGCCATGGTTAACAAAAACGCCGGCAAGTTTTAGCGAATTTTGCCAATTAAGATCATCAAAATCAATAATACGTTTTATTCTTTCTAAACTTTGTACAACAACGGGATGATCAAAACCAAGAGAATCTTTATAAACATCCATAATCTGATATTGCAATTCAATATTTAATAAGTCAACAGTTTTCTTATTAATTCCTGAATCGTATAACATATCAATTCTATCTTGAATTTCCTGTACAGCATAATTATCTCCCATATTTGTCATCTTAACTTCACAAAACAAGTCGTTAAATCTTACATAAGGATTAGTTGCATCAAGTTTATAAAGATCATCTATTTGTTCTAGATATGTTGAGTCAATAGGATCTAAATAGGCAATTTTTCTCAAACAAATCTTGTTCATATTTAATCCTACATAATCTCTTCCATTTGGTATTCTCATACCTGTAACAGCTTTACTATTATATAGACCTTCAAGCACACGATTAAAAATATGTTTTTGTATTCTCAATGCGTGGTCAAGATTTTCGGCTTCAACTGCATCATTGAATTGTTTTACAACATATTCTTGCTCTTTATCGCCATCTATATCATATGTAACCCACACTACAACATTAGCATATCTATGATTTGCAAGAATTGCCTCCATTTCTATAGCATTAGCATTTACATATTGTATTGCTTCGTGATATGTCATCTCTGCCAATTTTTCGTGCTTAGTACCTTTTACATCAGTTTTTAAATCATCCCAATTAGGTAATGTTACAATTGAATCTACCATACTGGCATTTTGATTTTCTACTAAAGCAGCAACTATACTATTTGCTCTTTTCCGTTGCAAAACCGCATTTTCCTGTTCCGAACCTTCTAATGAAGAATATGCTGTAATAAATATCTTGTTTATAATAAAAGACGGTTCATTTAAAGCTTCAATTACGGGAACCATATCTTCTGAATCGTAATCGAATTTTCCTTGTTCAAATGGTATTTTAAACTCTAATTTATTTGATGTTGCTTCAGGAACATATTTTTTGTCTCCTCCTCCTACTGTATCGGGCATTAAATCGAGCTTCTGAGCATAAGCATAAATACCTCTATCAACATACGATGGAGCTATATTTGCACATACTTTTTTATCTTTAATAACAATAAGGTTTAATTCTACCTCGTCTTCGCTAAGCCCTTCGGGCATGTGTCCCAAAACCACTTCTAGTCTTTTCACTCTACCTCTTCTATCATCGGGATCTGGTTCGGCAAGATTCCTTTTAAATATTTTTTTCGACCAAATGCGTTTGGTCATTATTCCTCTGTTATGTTGCTCAAAATCAACAATATTTTCTGAATCGCAATCATTAAACTGTGATTTCTGCACAATATCTACGGCTAAGCCGTCTTTTTTACCTCTAAGGAATTTTGAAAATTGTTTTAAATCTCCATACTTAAAAATAATTTCACCTGTAGGCGAAACTTCAAGATTTTTCTGTAAATCAACCATATTGGGCATACGCCTTTTTGCTTTCCGGCATGTGCGATCTTCGTAGGGCTTAAGCCTATACGACTTTGAAGTATATGGGTATTCCATATCTCCTACTTTATGGGCACCTTGTTTAAAAGATTCGTAATTACCCATATAAAGAGAAATATACAATCGCTTTTTATTTTCGTCTAAACAAGAACTAATTCCTGCGAAATTATTATTACGGCTTAACAAAACCTTTGAACTTTTTCCTGATTCTACCCATCTAAACAAAACAATTTCGGCAAGCTCTGAATATGTGTAAGTTTTATCACCATCTCTGAGACTAGTTCTTACAACAAGTTCATCTCCTCTGCCTGTACCACCAATAATCAACAATCTATCTTTAATAGTTTTATAAGAACCACTTCCTTCAAGATTTGCTCTTTCGTCTTCTGACATTATTTGTGAATGCTGGCGGGCTGCTTCTACAAAAAAATCATGCTTTTCAAAAGTATCGTAGCCTATGGTATCCAAATAATTGTTTATTGCAATCAATAATACATCGGCAAAAAGCTTTTCGTCATAAACTCCTACATCAATTTCTTCATTTGAATCTTGAGAATAGCCAATTATTTTGGTTGGTGTGTGCTGGGCTAATAACAATAATGGCATTAATAAACTAAATACCAATAATAGGATATAATTCTTTTTCATAAAATATAATTTGTTAAAGTTCCACTTTATTGCTCCGAAAATAATAATTTTACAAACAAAATCTACTGTTTTTACAATATATTTTTAAATAATTTTTCAAATATTCATGGAGTATAGAATCGACAAATATTTATGGTCAGTTAGATTGTTCAAAACCAGAACATTAGCCAGCGAAGCATGTAAATCTAAAAAAATTATTATTAACAACAATCCTGTTAAAGCGTCAAGAAATTTAAAAATAGGCGACATTATTGAGATAAAACAAATGCCTATAGTTCGTAAGTTTGAAGTTATTGATTTTCCTAAAAGCCGTGTTTCGGCAAAATTAGTCAAAGATTATATCATAGAAACAACACCCGAAGAAGAGTTTATTAAACTAAAGATTGCAAAAACGAGCATAATTGAACGAGATAAAGGTACAGGTCGTCCCACGAAAAAAGACAGACGATTATTGGATAAACTTCGGGATTAATTATTCTGCAATATCTACATATAATATCCCGTTAAGATGGTCGATTTCATGTTGAAAAATCCTAGCTGTGTAAGATTCAACCAATTCTATATGCTCATTTCCTCCCCAGTCGTCATATTTAATTAATATTGACCGGGGGCGTTTAACATATCCACTTGTTTCTGGTACCGATAAACACCCCTCTAAACCATAAAGCAACTGCGAACCATATTGAAATATTTCGGGATTAAAATAGACCTCGAACGGAGTGTTTGGTTTGTCCTGCCTTTGAACCCATATTATTTTACGGTTAATCCCAACCTGTGGTGCTGCAATTCCAACGCCAGGGTGCTCAGGATCGTTCACGGTTTTATACATACGATATACAAGATGCTTTAAAATATCGTTTGTACTATCGGGAGAAACATCACGGCTAATTGTTCGTAATACAATACTATCTTCGTAAGTAGAAATTGTATCACCATTCTCATCAAAATTGTATAATAAAAATACACGCATCAATTCTGACGTATCGCCACTCATAACAAGTGAAATTTCCTCTTCGGTTAACCGGAGTGTATCAAGCTCTTGCTCCATGTCAGTATTTCTTGACGAATCATTCTGTGAATTATAATTATAATAATCTTCTTTGATACAACTTACAACTACTAATACAGATATAATTAATATACCTAAGAAAGTAAATAAAAATAAATTTTTACGGATCATATTGTGAATCTTTTAAAATTATATAATAATCATCAATTTGCATTAGCTCCTGTAAAGATAAAGAATTATTTTTCATATAAGACCTAACAATTTGCCAGCCAATCCAAATACCAACTCGTGGTGGACTGTCGTTACCAAAATCTTTTGTAAAGGGAGCTTGTCCTACAAAATTTTTTATTCTTAAATAATCGCTTGTAAACAAAACCTTATTCTCTATTAAATACCCCCACATATCTCGTTCATGTTGAATGCAATAATTCAATTGTGATTTATCATAAGCAATTTTAAGCTCATCGGTACTACCAGGAAACATTGCATCCAAAAAGTAAAGTATTTGCCCTTCATAAACCATACGATTTATAAGATTGTCAGAACTATCATTGTATGGAAAAAGCATCTCTGCCCATCCACGGAAACAATCATAAGGAATAAACTTTTTATCCATCACAAAACGTGCATATTCAGGAATCTGCAAACGTAAATACAATTCACAATCCTTTCCGAGATATTTATCTAAACCAATAGCCAATATACTATCGTAAGTAACAATTGAATGATTAAATCCGGCAACAAATGTTACTACTCTCGGAACTACCGAATCAGGATAATAATATGAATAATGTTTAAAACCTAAGGTAAGCATTTCTTCAATATCTGATATGTCCGAATACTCTTCATCAACAGCATTTTTAGATTCTTTTACAGCAAAATCATTTAAAAAAACATTTAGTTTATTAATATAACTCAACGAAACAGAACCTTTTTTTGTAGCGGGTCCTATATTGATAATAAACTCATTAAATATTTCATAAAATAATGGGTATTTCTTGCTCAAAAAATCAACTCTTTTAACAATATCATCATCTCTGTCAAATAAATCTTGCTCGAACCGGTCTATTTTTATCTCAATGTTAATATCAGAAACATCTACATTTAAAGGATTTCTCTTATGCAATACTTTGATTAATACTATTGATACTGCAATAAGCAATATTAAGGCAAGTATAAGATATAAAACTCTTCTATTCATATTCCTCAAAAATAAACATTAAACAATACTATTAAACTAAAACTTTAAAAAGAAATAATCTTATTTCTCTTTTTTTATTAATATTGCATCTATGTTAAAGTCTTTTAATATATTTGTTGTAACAAAAATAAATAATAAATTTTAATAATATGAAAAAGATAGGTTTAGTAATTTGCATTATGGTATTTAGCACAGCAATTTTTGCTCAAAAAATTTCCGGCGGATTGTTTGTAGGACCCAATATAAGCTGGTTTGGGACTGACAGCAAACACGTTAATAATGAGGGCATTAGATTGGGATATACATTTGGTGCAATGATTGATTATAATATGCTTGACAATTTTGTACTGAGCACAGGGATAAAATACAATAATGTTGGTGGTAATTTAAAATACAAATACGGTGTTAAAGATTTTACAAGAGAAGACCTTGGCGACACAACAGTTATTGTCAGTACTAATATGAAATATAAGCTTGATTATATTGAAATCCCAATTGGATTTAAAGGTAAAACAAACGAAATCGGTTATATGACTTATTTTTTAAAAGCTGGTATTACACCCGGAATTAATATTAAAGGAAAAGCTGATGTTGCTGTAAACAGCGATGATGTTATATCAAAAGAGTTAAGTCTTTTCACTATGGGCTGGCATATTGGAGGTGGAGTAGAATATGCACTTTCAGGAAGTACGAGATTAATTGTAGAGTTAGTTTATACAGGTTATATCTTTGATTTTGACAAATCTGACGTATTTTCGCAACCTTATATTGGAGGAACTACCGACACAACAAATCCAACAATTGGAGTAAATAACCTTATGATTGTTTTTGGAATATTGTTTTAGTTAATAATTGATTTTATTACTCAAGCCCAACCTCTATTTGGTTGGGTTTTTTATTAAAATATAGCAGTAAAGAAATGAAAATCACTTTAGCACAATTAAATTATCATATCGGTAATTTTAAAAACAATACCGACAAAATTATTAAAGCTATAAATCAAGCTAAAAATGCAGGTTCAGAGCTCATTGTGTTTTCAGAATTATCAATAACAGGATATACACCCCACGACCTGTTAGAGCAAAAAGACTTTGTGGAAGAAGCCATAAACACTGCTGAACATATTGCATCGCATTGTACTGATATTGCTGCAATTATTGGATGCCCAACAATTAATCAAAACCCTGAAGGCAAAAAACTTTTTAACTCTGCATTATTTTTACAAAACGGTAAAATTGAAAAAATAATTAACAAAACTCTACTACCTACATATGATATTTTTGACGAATACAGATACTTTGAACCTAACGACATTTTTCAAGTAATTGAAATAAATAAGAAAAAAATAGCTCTTACAATATGCGAAGACTTGTGGGACGAGCAAGAAATACAACAAGTTTTTTCCAGACAAAAGTTGTACAAAACAACCCCAATGGACAATCTAATAAAGCTTAAACCTGAACTAATTATAAACATTGCAGGTTCACCATTTTCGCATAATCAGAAGAAAATGAGAATCAATATTCTTAAACGAAATGCAAAAAAATATAATTTGCCTTTAATATACGTAAATCAGATTGGAGCACAAACTGAGCTTATTTTTGATGGTGGCTCAATGTTTATAAATTCTAATGGAGATATTGTAAAAGAATTAAAATATTTTGAAGAAGATATTAGCCATATTAATACAGATCAATACAAACCCGCAAATATATCAATAAAAACAAGCGACAACAGAATTGCAAGCATATATCAAGCTCTTGTACTTGGCGTAAAAGACTATTTCACAAAAAATGGTTTTAAAAAGGCTGTTTTAGGATTATCGGGGGGAATAGATTCTGCTGTTACTATAGCAATTGCAGCAGATGCATTAGGTCCAAAAAATGTTGACGCATTATTAATGCCCTCGCAATTCTCATCACAACATTCCATTGATGATGCTATTAAATTAGCTGATAATCTGAATCTTAAATACTATATTCTTCCAATAAATGAACTATGGTATAGTTTTAATAAAAGTCTATCTGAAATATTTGCAAATACCAACAACGACATAACCGAAGAAAACATTCAAGCCAGAGCCAGAGGAGTTTTGCTTATGGCATACTCTAATAAATTTGGACATATAGTGCTAAATACCAGTAACAAAAGCGAGGCTGCTGTTGGATACACTACATTGTATGGCGATATGAACGGGGGTTTATCGGTTCTTGGAGATGTTTATAAAACAGATGTATATCTTTTAGCAAAATATATTAACCGGAATAATGAAATAATCCCTGAAAATACTATCACAAAACCTCCAAGTGCAGAATTACGACCAGACCAAAAAGATAGCGATAGCCTACCCGAATACAATATCTTAGATGATGTTTTATTTCAATATATCGAACAAAAAAAATCGGCTTCCGAAATTCAAGTAAAAGGCATGAACAAGCAACAAGTTATTGATATTATTAAGATGGTTAACCAAAATGAATACAAACGCTTTCAAGCACCACCAATATTAAGAGTGTCATCAAAAGCATTCGGTTTTGGTAGAAGAATGCCATTAGTTGCTAAATACTAAAATAAATATAGAAATATTTTTATATATTTGTTGTAAGTATAACCAATAATATAATTATGAAAAGAATAAGCTTTTTTTTAAGCCTTGCAATAATAATTACATGTGTTTCTTGTGGAGGACTCAAAACCGACGTAAAGAAAAAACTAAAACTATTTAAAGAATACACCGAAATTGCTAACAAAGCCAGTGAAGATGGGAAGCTTGATGATGATGAAATCAAAGACATAAATGAAATTCAATCTAAAATAGATGATTTTATAGATAAAATGGATAAGAAATATGAAAATAATGAAGAAGCAGAGAAAGAGATGTTTACTATTATTGAAAATTTGAACGGAGAAATAGTTTTAAAAGAATACATGGAAGCTATGGACAAATTATATGACTGCGAAGGCTGGAACCATTTAGAATAAAACATTTATATTTAACTAATTAGCTTTTTTTGCAATGTTTTCTATTAGAGAATTTGCAATGTTTTCAAAACATATGGCAACCATATTGTAAATTCTGAGGGTGTTTTCTCTAAATTATCTATTAAAGTTTCTTTTGATATCCATTTATACTCACAAACTTCTGTTGGATTAGGCTTTGGAGTACCTGACCACTTCCCAACAAAAACATGATCTATTTCGTTTTCAATCAATCCGTTGTCAAACTCAGCTTTATAATGAAATTTCCCAGCAAATTCTAATAAACAATCAAAACCCATTTCGAATACAAGTCTTTTGTGCAAAACCTCATCCCAAATTTCACCTTCTGCTAAATGACTGCAACAAGTATTTGTCCATAATCCAGGAGAATGATACTTTTCAAAAGCTCTTTTTTGAACTAAAATTTCGTTACTATTATTAAAAACCACTATTGAAAATGCACGATGTAAAATGCCGGATTTATGAACTTCAAGTTTTTCGTTAAATCCTATTACCTCATCATTTTCATTAACTACTGCAATATGTTCCATTAAAATTCATTTTTCTTTAAATAATTTTTCCTAAGTTCCAAATATCTATTTCTAGCCTCGCTATGCGAAATTATTTCTGACGATCCGTTATTACCATTCCATTTTTTGACATACTCTCCCATGGGGTCAAATCGTTCTTTCTGCCTATATGGGTTAAAAACTCTAAAATAAGGGACAGCATCACATCCTGTACCTGCTGCCCACTGCCAATTTCCATTATTACTTGTAAGCTCATAATCAATAAGTTTTTGGGCAAAGTACGATTCTCCCCAACGCCAGTCTATAATCAAGTGTTTTGTAAGAAAGCTTGCAGTTATCATTCTAGTTCTGTTGTGCATCCAACCGGTTTGGTTTAACTGGTGCATAGCTGCATCTACAATACAGTAACCTGTTTCTCCTCTACACCATTTTTCAAATTCTTCTTCATTATTTCTCCATGGAAGAAATTCAAATTTCGATTTGAAAGATTTATCCACTACTTGCGGGAAATACCAAAGTATCATTTGATAAAACTCTCTCCATATCAATTCATTAAGATATACATCACTTAGGATTAAGGCTTTAACAACAAGTTTTCGAATACTTATTGTTCCAAATCGTAAATGAACAGACAAACGTGAAGTACCATCAATAGCCGGTAGGTTGCGAGTAAACTCATATTTACGGATAAGTTCATCATTTATTACTTGTGGCGGATATGTTTGAGCGACAAACTTAAAGCCAATGCTTTCTAAACTTATAAGCTTAGGATTAGCTTTAAACTTATATAGATTTTCTAATAAATCTTGAGAATTATAATCCATCAAATCATCTGCTGACAATATAGACTTCCATTTTTTGCTGTACGGGGTAAATACGGTATATGGTGTACCATCATTTTTTAAAACTTCTTCAGGATTAAACACTACATGGTCTTTATAGCAATTCCAATCGACACTTTTTTCTTTTGCAAAAGCCATTATTGCATTATCTCGTTTTACAGCATAAGGTTCGTAATCCTCATTACAAAATATTTCAGAAACATCATAATCTGAACAAATATTCGGGATAAGCTTTTCAGGATATCCATATCTTACTATTAAACCGGAACCATGTTTTAACAGAACCTTGTGCAGCTCAATAATGTGAGCATAAATAAAATTTACTCTGGTATCATATGAATTATCTAGTAAGTCAAGAATATTTTTATCAAAAATGAATAAGCAAACAACTTGTTTTCCCGAATTTAGTGCATGAAACAATCCTGTATTATCGTTTATTCGCAAATCTCGACGAAACCAAAACAAACTTTTCATTTATTCGATTGATTTTTTGTAAATATAGCAAATACTATATTAACTTTCAAGGCTACTAATTTCTTGTTGCCAAAGTTCCCATGCCTTGTCTGCTTGTTCGTATAGCATGGCAAGTCCATTTTTTACCTGCGCCCCCATTGCTTCACATTTCTCTAAATAGAGAGTTTTTTCCGGATTGTAAACCAAATCTATACAAATATGCTTATCATTAATATGCTCGTAAGGAATATCGGGGCAAATGCCATGATTTGGAAACATACCTACTGGAGTTGCATTAATAATTAACTGTGTTCTAACTATTAAATGTTTGTTAAGGTCTCTGTAATAAATCTGGTTGCCATTATTAGGAAATCGTGAAACAAATTTAGATTCAATATTTTTGCTGTCTAATACGGATTTTATGGTTTTAGCAGAACCGCCCGAACCTAAGATAATCGCAGTTTTAACTTCTGATAAATCAAATTCGTTTAATGTTTTTTCAATCCCAAATACATCGGTATTATAACCGTTAAGAGCAACTTTGTCAGCATCTCGTTTAATTATAATAGTATTTACAACACCAGTTTTAATAACCTGCTTATCAACATTGTTCATATAAGGGATTACAGCTTCTTTGTATGGAGTTGTAACATTTAACCCAATTAATCGATTATGACTTTTTATTAAATTAGTAAGTTTTGATAAATCTGTTAATGGGAAAGTATGGTATTTGAAATTAGTTAACCCAAGTGTTTCAAATTTACTATTAAAATAATTCTCAGAATAAGAATGGCCGAGCGGATAACCAATTAACCCAAATTCACGTATATTATTCATCATTTTGTTTTTTAGATGCAAAATATTCCATAGCCCAAATACTTGCCATTCCGGCGAGTATTATTGCAATAGCAATGAATAATTCACTATTTATCTCCGGCACAAACCATTTATAAGCTACCACTTTAGTTTTATCGCCAAAACTTTCGACAATAGTTTCTTTCCAAGGCCACAAAATACCGAGGGAACCTAAAATAAACCCTGACAACAAACCTATAGTTTGGTCTCGAAATTTTTTAAACACCCATGATAATAAGTAAGAAAAACCAAGTATGCCTGCCCCTGCACCAATAATTGTAGGGATTAAAATTTCTAATCTAAATTTGTTGATAGCATCAATCATAATCAACTGATAATTACCCATTAAGATTAAAACAAATGAACCGGATAAACCAGGCAATATCATACTACAAGCAGCAATTGCTCCACAAATTAAGACATACCATAAGGCTTCGTTCTCGCTTGCAGGAGTTAAAATGGAAATACCTATTGCAGCAATAGTACCAAATACAAAGCTAACTATACTAGATAAACTCCACTTATTTATTTGCTTAGCTACAAAATATACAGATGCCAAAACCAATCCAAAAAAGAAAGCCCAAATATAAACCGGATAATACTCAAATAAATACTCAAACAACTTGGCAATACTAATAATAGCAATACCGACCCCCAGAAATACAAAAAACAAGAAATTCAAATCAACATGTTTTGCAAAAGAACGAAACTGAGCTTTAAAAATATACTTTAATGCCTGAAGATTAAAAGACTTTATGGCATTAATCAACCTTTCGAATATTCCTGTAATTAATGCTATTGTACCTCCCGAAACACCAGGTATTACATTTGCAACACCCATTGCAATCCCTTTAAGACTAAGAATTAGATTATTTTTTAAACTTGACTTCATAAATTATAAAACATTATAAAAGTTCGGCGAAAATACTTAAATAAAATTAAAACCTAAAGAATAATATTTATAGCAGCAATGTATAGCATAATCTTATCTCAAACTTAAGGTACAACTAAAAAAATTAGACAAGACCTACTCTCTTAGACTTATAAGCTATATTTGCAAAACACAAACAATTAGTAAACTATGGCATATTTCGTTACTATTCTTACCATATCAGCCTTATTATATGTTTTAGGAGATTTCTTTAAAAACAATTTTTTAAGATATACATTTAAACCTTTAAGCACTGTAATAATAATTTTATATACAGTTTTTCAATATCCTGAAGTTTCTGAATTATACAAGTATTTAATTATTGCCGCATTAATTTTTTCATTGGCTGGTGATATTTTCATTATGTTGCCTCATGATAAATTTGTTCAGGGTATAGCAGCGTTTTTTATAGCCCACATGCTATTTATTTTAGCCTTTGTAACCGATATTGGGTTAAGTTTTAATTGGATTTGGCTAATTCCATTACTAATTTATGCCATAATATTTCTAAAACTCATTTTACCAAAAACAGGAAAACTTAAAATACCGGTACTAGTTTACACTATTGTTATTGTATCATTCCTCTGGCAAGCTATTGGTCGTAATGGCATTGCTATGTCAGATAGTAGCAAATACGCATTGTTTGGGGCTATTTTATTTGTTGCTTCCGATTCGATTTTAGCTTATACAAGATTTTTTAAAGAATACAAAATATCATCATTTTTGATACATTCAACTTACTGGGCGGCTTTGTTTTGTCTATCATTATCGGTATAGCGAAAAATTAACATGTTTTTTTTGAGTTATTCAATATCTAAGATTAAAATCAGCCCTTAACTTATAAAAATTAAATCCTATTTTTGCAAATTGATAAAAACAGCTTTAAAAGCTAATACTTTTGTACATAAGTTTATTTAGGATGATACCATTCGAAGAATTGAGAAATATTATTAAAGGAGAAGTTTTTACCGATTCGTTACATAAAAACATGTATGCTACTGATGCTTCCGCTTATCGTGAAATTCCACAAGCAGTAGTTTTTCCAAAAGATTTTGAAGATATTAAATCTTGTATAGAGTTTGCAAATCAATACAAAACCACAATCATACCCCGTGCAGCCGGCACTTCATTAGCCGGACAGGTAGTAGGTAAGGGTATTGTAATTGATATTACCCGCAATTTCAATAAAATATTAGAAATAAATCCTGAAGAAAAATGGGTAAGAGTTCAACCGGGAGTTATTCTTGACGAACTAAATATGGAACTTGCCAAATATGGATTGTTTTTTGGTCCCGAAACATCTACTTCAAGCCGATGTATGATTGCAGGGATGGTTGGGAATAACTCTTGTGGTGCTCATTCTTTAATTTATGGAAGTACGCGAGATCACACTTTAGAATTAAAATGTATTTTGAGCGATGGCAGCAATGCTAGTTTTAAAGCTTTAAGGAAAAATGAGTTTGAAGAAAAATTAAAACTACAAAATCTGGAAGGAGATATTTATCGCTTTTTGTTTGCAAAACTTTCTGATCCTATTTTGCAAAACGAGATTGACAAACAATATCCTGACCCAAGAGTAAAACGAAGAAATACTGGTTATGCTCTAGATCTATTACTAAATACAGAATTATTTGACAAATCATCAGAGAAATTTAATATCTGTAAACTGCTTGCGGGTTCTGAAGGCACACTTGCTTTTACTACAGAAATCAAGCTTAATCTTGTAAACCTACCTCCTAAAAACAAAGCCCTTGTCTGTGTTCATACCCGTACACTTACCGAAGTATTTAAAGCTAACTTAATTGCCTTAAAACATAAACCGACAGCCGTAGAGCTAATGGACAAAACCGTAATGGATCTTACTAAAGAAAACATTACACAACAACGTAATCGCTTTTTTGTAGAAGGCGATCCGGAAGCTATATTAATTGTAGAGTTTGCAAATAATAATATTGAAGCATTAAATCATGGCATCGAGGCGATGATTGCAGAAATGCGATCACTTTCTTATGGATATTCTTACCCTGTTGTTACAGGACCAGATATTTCAAAAGTTTGGGCATTACGCAAAGCCGGATTAGGAGTTTTGTCTAATATGGTTGGAGATTATAAACCGGTACCCGTAACCGAAGATACAGCAGTAGCTCCTGAAGTTCTTCCCGAATATATGGACGATTTTGCTAATTTGATGAAAAAACTTAGCTTAGAATGTGTGTATTATGCACATATAGGAACAGGCGAACTTCATCTTCGCCCTATTATGAACCTAAAAGACCCCAAACATGTAGAATTATTCAGAACTGTAGCTCTTGAAACAGCCAAACTTGTTAAAAAACACCGGGGCTCGCTTAGTGGAGAGCATGGCGATGGTAGATTACGTGGCGAATTTATTCCACTTATGTTAGGCGATACAATTTACAATCTTTTCAAAGAACTTAAAAACACATGGGATCCAAATAGTGTTTTCAATGCAAACAAGATTGTTGATACACCGCCAATGAACAGTAATTTGAGATATGTTCCAGGAAAAGATACTCGTGAGATAAATACAATATTTGATTTTTCTAAAACAGGAGGCTTCTTAAGAACAGCCGAAAAATGTAATGGCTCTGCCGATTGCCGCAAAAGTCATGTTATTGGAGGCACTCTATGCCCAAGTTTTCAGGTTACAAGAGATGAGAAAAATCTTACCCGCGCCAGAGCCAATATGTTGCGTGAAATTATTACCAACAACGAAAAACAAAATCCTTTCGACAGCAAAGAACTATACGAAATTCTTGACTTATGTTTGGTATGTAAAGCCTGTAAATCGGAATGTCCATCGGGGGTAGATGTAGCCAAAATGAAAATGGAATTTCTTCAGCATTACTACGATGCACACGGGATTCCCTTACGCAGTAGAGCAATTGCATACTTACCTCGTGTGCATAAAATTGGTTCAGCTTTTTCGGGGATTATGAACTTTTTTATGAAAAATAAAATGAGTTCGGGTATTGTAAAGAAACTCATTCGCTTTGCTCCGCAACGAAATTTCCCTTTAATGCAGAAAATTAGCTTAAATAAATGGATTAAAAGAAACTCTGAAATATTAAACCCTGAAAAACCAATTAAAACAATATATCTATTTAATGACGAATTTTCAAATTTCCTCGACTCTAATGTTGGAATTGCCGCTATATTGTTTTTCAATAAGCTGGGTTACAAAGTTATAGTTCCACATACTAAGGAAAGTGCCCGAACATGGTTAAGCAAAGGTTTGATAAGAACTGCACAAAAAATCATTAATCGAAATATTGATACTTTAAAAGACAAAGTTTCCGAAAATAGTCCGCTTATTGGTCTTGAACCCTCTGCAATTTTAGGATTCCGCGACGAATATCCCGACTTAGCATATCCCGAAAATAAAGAAGCAGCTCTAAAATTATCAAAAAATGCTTATATGTTCGAAGAGTTTGTCGAGAAAGAGTTTAAATCCGGCAATATTAAATCAGAAATGTTTACAGACAAAGAATGTAAGTTATTATTTCATGGACATTGCCAACAAAAAGCAATTGCTACTACCGAATGTACAAAAACTGTACTCTCAATACCCAAAAATTACAACGCCGGAGAAATACCCAGTGGCTGTTGTGGAATGGCTGGTTCGTTTGGTTACGAAAAAGAGCATTATAAAATATCTATGGACATCGGCGAAATGGTTTTGTTTCCGGCTATACGCAAAGCCGACAAAAAGACTATTATTGTTGCCGGTGGCACATCCTGCCGTTGCCAAATTAAAGACGGAACAGGTGTTGATGCCTTGCACCCTGCAGAGGTTTTGTATGATGCTTTAATCTTTAATAACAAATAACATTCAAATTACAAATTACAATTAAATCACAAATAGCAAATCACAAGCACGAAAGCTTTCGGGAACAAAGGTTTTCAAAGATTATGACAAAAATATTTGTTATGTAATAAGGTTTTTACCATAAAATAAGTTTTTCGCTAAGCTTAACTACATAAATAAAACCCTAATTTAATAATATACTTTTGATAAATAATAGTGGTATAGTTTTAATAAATAGGACAAGCCCCCCTTTCTATTTAACAATTAATTTTTCAGTTATATAATAATCTTTACTCTTTAGCACTATGTAATAGATACCATTGTCAAGTTGTGAAATATCTATCTCACATATGTTGCCGTTAATGTTTTCATTAATCAGCAGGCGACCTATATTGTCATATACATGCAGGACAGCAGAACTTGTGATAGGGTATTCCAAATATATTTTATCGTTTGCAGGGTTCGGGCAAACGGTAAGTTCTGCCTGTTGCTGCAGTTCGTAGCCCTGGCACACATCTGCAATTACCACAATGGTATCAGTCCATTCGCAGTAGAAATATCCATGCGGGGTATTAAAGGTTTTTCCCATGGTTATAGTAAGTGTATCGGTATCTTCTTCCGTATAAATATGACTATAGCTTTGACCCGTGCTACCGTCCTGCCAGAGGTAAACATCGTAACCGGTGTTAGCTGTAAGCATAAAGCTGTTATCTAAGCAGGCTATGGTATCTGTGGGCAATCCACTGCTTAAAGCTGGCAGAACAGTTACATCTAAGTTAACAATTGTATCTCCGCCGGGGCTTTCTATTAGTGCCTGGTAATTGCCACCGACATTATATTCCTGTTCCCCTATTGCCACTGACTCCCCGTAGCACAACACTACGGTTGAATCAAGGTAAACAGGACACTCTTTACCGTAACGTGCCAAAAATATGTTTGATGAACTTACCAAGAGACTGGTATCTTCACCAAATGCCAGATCGGCATCCATAAGCCCGGCAAACCAGATGTTGCCGGCGACATCTACTTTAGTGTCATAAGCATATACACCATACCCGTTATCGGTTCTCAGGTTACGTACCGAACACAATTCTCCGGCGGTGTTGTAGGTAAGATGAGAAAACCCAACTGTAAAATATTTACTTCCATCATGCATATACACAGTATCCCCAAAATGCAATGCAGTTCCCCACCACAAACCAACATACAAGCTGTCATTGGCATACTCTACATTACCAATTCTGTTCCCTCCTTCCGTATAAGGTGTGCTGTGCCATAATAAGTCCCCGGTTTCTTTATTAAAACATATCAAATAGCTTGCATTTTGAGTACCTGAACAATCAAAACATGGAGCTTCAAAAATATCCCCATTGGGAAAAATAGCATATTTATCGGTATAGTTTTCATTTTTAGCACCACCACAACCGGAAACAAATAATTTATTATTCTCCTGATCTATATCAATACTGTAGAACTCAGAATATCCCCCATAAGTAGTATCCGTTTCCCTATACATCTGCTTCACCCATTGGATTGTCCCGGCAGAGTCTATCTTCATGATAAAACCTATATCGTTACCATGCTGCTGTAACTCTATTGTATGACCATCGGCAAGGTACATGGTACCGGGAGGAAACTCCTGAGCAGTACTGTCGTTGTATCTTAATTGTGCTTTCCCAACATAATATAAATTATCTTCTGAATCTGTCTTCAAATCATTAAAAAATATCCAACACATGGTGGCTCCCGATATACTATCAATTATTGGTTTGTACCATAACAAATCAAAATTCTTATTAAATTTAAATAATAAAGCATTAAAATTGATATCCATTTCTATACTGTCTGTAATAGCAATAGAATCAATACCATATGAATATTTATCTCCTAGTGATAGATCATTTCTATATTGTCCTAACAAATAATAATTTCCGTAAACACCTACGTTAAAAGGAACTGTTTTTTGCCAATAAAAACGTTTTTTCTCTCCTTTATGTAAAAAATGAGTTTCCAATTGATTCCCATCCATATCTATTTTAGTAAAATAATTATAATAACTCTCATAAAGCCAAGGGAACGTATAAGGATAGTTTACCTCGCTGGCATATACCATACTGTCAAGAAAATAGGTATTATAAGGTTCGCTAAATCGTACATCTCCCATAATATATATGGTATCGTTTTTTATTTGCATCCAGTTGGCATTGGCATCAAACTGCTGGCATTTTACGGCTTTTGTCCATTGCAGTTCTCCCTCGCAGTTGAATTTGGCAAGAAAGCTGCCCCGTGTGTTATCGGTACCCCCGGCTGTAGGTAAATAAGTGCCGTCAATACTCATCATCTGGCCGTAAGCTCCAAATATATAAACATTACCCTCGCTGTCCATCTCCATGTGGTGGGGAGCATTGTTAGGATTTGGGAAATACCAGTCCTCCATACCCCCAAAACATTTTGCAAAAGTCCAGTGAGGAGTGGTTTGCGATTTTAATGTATCCGAGGTTAATACTAATACTATTACTAAAAGTATTAATAAATAATGTTCAATTAATTTATTATTACTAATTAATCTTGGTTTAGAATTAGTTTTTGTTTTTTTTTGAATTATTGTGTTCATAGTTATATTGATTTTATTTAATTAAGGAATATTAAACTGCATTATTCATTCCTTCTGCATAATAGTGAACAAGTTCCCCTTTGCAAGCATGAAAACAAACTGTTTCATCTTCAAGGGGCTTTGGCTTTTGTCTATCGTACTCGGTTAGAAGGCACTCACTTGAAAAATCAGTACCAATAAACACTCCGCATTCGTTTTGTGTATTGCCTGTTAATCTAAAAAAAATAATTAGCAAAGTAACAATAATAAAAGTTTTCATATCAATGGTTTTATTAGATTAAATAAACTATTTACAATTGTGATATGTTTTATTGATATAATAATTATTAAAACACATCAATGAAATGTTCCCTTGCATTACCTTAGCAGCCGTCTATGTGGCTTGATTAGCAAGCTAACACTAAGCATGCCACTACCCTGAAAACTAAGGTAGTGGCTGCTTTTATTGTTTTTAAAATGCTTATCATGGTATTATGTATGTATATTATTAATAGTTTACATTGCTAATTTACAAAAAAAAAGCTATTTCTATTAGTATTTGTGATATAATTATATTATAATATGTAAATGAGAATATTAATACATGCTAATTGTAATACTTATACAGTAGTAACATAAAATTATAGCCATAATCATTCGTGCCTCATGCTCGTATTTACGTAAATGGGATTCAAATTACAAATTACAATTAAATCACAAATAGCAAATCACAAGCACGAAAGCTTTCGGGAACAAAATTTAGTCTCTAACGGTAGTAGTTCTAATTATCTGGAATAGAGGTGATTGAGCGGAGCGATGTATCTCGGTGTAGTGAGCCTGTCGAGTTGCCGAAATCACCAACATGCCGAGTCGAAATCACCGACTTAAATAACAAATATCAAAGCAGCAAACTAACTTAACCTAAAAGCAATAAAAATAATTTCCATGATTTAGCAAGAATTACTACTTTTGAAAAAATCTAAAAAATAGTGGGGAAAACATCATTTAAAAAAGGACAAAAACACACTAAACAAAGCATTCCGGCTAAGGAAAGCCCTCCCAATCGCTTTGCCTGGTTAGTTATTATTGTTTTAGGTTTTATATTGTATTCCAACACAATATCTCACGATTATGCTCTTGACGATGCTATTGTAATTACGGGTAATCAATTCACACAAAAAGGATTATCGGGAATTGGCGACATATTTAAATACGATACATTTACAGGCTTTTGGCTTACTAGTTACAAAGACAAAACCCCTTCACAAATTCAGGAAGAAAAAAAACTTGTAGCCGGAGGGCGATACCGCCCACTATCGGTTGCAAGCTTTGCAATAGAATACCATTTTTTTGGACAAAACCCACATATTAGCCACTTTTTAAATATTGTACTTTATATTATCACTTGCATAGTTTTGTACAGTGTTCTGTGTAAACTTTTTAGAAAATATGAAACAAAAAAATGGTATTTGAGCTTACCTTTTATTATAACTCTATTATTTCTAGCACACCCAATACATACCGAAGCCGTTGCAAATATAAAAGGTAGAGACGAAATTATGACCTTATTAGGTTCGTTGCTTGCCCTTTGGTTTACAATTAAATACATCGAAACAAGCAATATTAAAAACATAATTTGGGCTTCGGCAAGCTTGTTTTTAGGCTTGCTCAGCAAAGAAAATGCAATAACTTTTATTGCTCTTATACCTCTGAGTATTTATATTATTTATGGTAAAGAAAACAAAAACAAACTTTTAAAATCTTTTATTCCGCTTTTGTTAGTAGCAGGGATTTTCTTGCTGATTAGAGGTTCTATTTTAGGAATTGGTGGCGAAAAGAAAATTGCTACGGAATTAATGAACAATCCATTCCTTGACCCTATTACTAAAAACCCTGTAGCATTGGGCACTAGACTTGCTACAATCTTTGTTACTTTTTGGGTTTACATACGCTTACTTATATTTCCACATCCTCTTACTTACGATTATTATCCCTATCAAATACCACTAAGCGATTGGACAGAACCAACTGCAATAATAGCACTTTTACTGTATTTAGGGATGGGAATTTATGCCCTTTACACTCTTATTCAGAACAAATCAAATATAATTTCAGTAGGAATTTGGTGGTATCTTATTCCCTTATCTGTAGTATCAAATATATTCTTTCCGGTGGGTACTTTTATGAACGAAAGATTCGTATTTATTTCATCAATTGGTTTCTGCATGATTTTAGGATGGTTAATTTACCGTTATATCCCTAAATTATCTGTAAATAAAACAAATTCTCAAAAAAAAATACTTTGGTTATTAATACCTATTTTAGTTTTATATTCATATAAAACCATAGATAGAAACGAAGCATGGGAAAATGATTTTGTGCTGTTTACTACCGATGTAAAAGTATCATACAATTCTGCAAAAAGCACATGTAGTGCCGGAGGTAAACTAATAGAAGAAGCTCAAAAACCGGAAATAAGAAACAATAAAACCTTACACGACAAATACTTAAAAGATGCAATTAAGTACCTTGAGCGATCAATAGAAATTCACCCTGAATATGCAGAGCCACTAAATTTAATGGGTAATGCTTGGTACGAACTTGAACAAAACACAGCAAAATCTTTGCATTATTACTCTAAAGTTTTAAAATTAAGACCCGGTCATATTCCAGCTAACCGTAATAGTCAAATTGTTTTAAATAATGCTTTTGCATTACTAAATAATAATGAAAGCACTTCTACTCCCGAAGAAATAAAACAAGCTTGTTTTGAATTAAATAAAGTCAGACCAAACACTAAAGGCTTAAACCATCTTATTGGAACAATCTATGGTAGATATCAAAATCAGTTAGATTCAGCACTTTTATATTTTGAAAAAGAAGTTAAACTCGGATATGGTTCGGCTGCTCTATATAAAGATATGGGGGTTGCTTACGGAATGTTAAATGATTTAAATAAAGCATTAATTTATTTCGAGAAAGCTATAGAAATGGACCCTAATGATCCATCAACATGGATAAATGCAGGAGTAACCCATCAGCAATTGGGTAACAAAGCAAAATATGATGAATATATTTTAAAAGCAAATCAATTACAAGGACAATGATTGAAAGTAAAAAAGTAATAGTTGTACTACCGGCTTATAATGCCGCACAAACTCTTGAGAAAACATATAACGAAATTCCTTTTGACATAGTTGATGAAGTTATTTTAGTTGATGATTACAGTACCGACAACACCGTTGAAATTGGCAAATCACTAGGTATTAAGCATATTATAAAACACGAGATAAATAAAGGATACGGAGGGAATCAAAAATCATGTTACAATAAAGCATTAGAGCTAAAAGGAAATATTGTAATAATGCTGCACCCCGATTATCAATATACTCCAAAATTAATACACTCGATGGCATATCTTATTGCTAATAATGTTTATCATGTAGTTTTAGGTAGCCGTATCCTAGGTAACGGAGCTTTGCGGGGAGGAATGCCTTTTTATAAATATTTTGCAAATCGCATGCTTACTTTTAGCCAAAATATACTTATGGGGCAAAAGCTTTCTGAATATCATACAGGATACAGAGCCTTTTCGGGTGAAGTTTTAAAAAAGATTAAATTTGAATTAAATTCCGATGATTTTGTTTTTGATAATCAAATGCTAGCCCAAATATGCAACGCCGGTTACGAAATTGCAGAAATCACTTGTCCTACAAAGTATTTTAAAGAAGCATCATCAATAAATTTTAAAAGAAGTGTAAAATACGGCTTAGGAGTTTTAGGCACTTCATTTAAATATTTCTTCCATCGAATTGGAATATCCAAATCTAAAATATTCGAAACCAATTGATGTTTTAAGTTCGAGGGTCGGACTTAAGCGGGAGCTTTGCCATTTTTATAACTTCTAACGAAGGATTACCGAATTCTTGTACTACTTTCGCTAAAAGCAAGTAAACGCCAGCTCCTCTGAATGGGTAATGTTTTAAGCTATCGGGAAAATGTACAGAATCGAAAAACTCGCCATCCACATCACTCCAACACATAAAATTCATAATTTCTTTACGCGAAGTATAGACATATTTAAGGTTTATAAACAATCCGAGCATTTTAACAGTTTTACCGACATATTGCGAGAGCTGTATAGCTCTAAGCCCGCCTCTAAACGGAGTTTGCAACAGCTCGAACCATGTTAGCGAAACAGGAAAACCTATTAGCTCAATTTCGTCGTAAGCATTCTCTATTACATTTTCAACAAAATCAGGCATAGAATACTTTTTAGGTTCCTGATAAAAAAGCTGAGCATGTGCATAAACATTTTTATTTTTTAGTCCAAGTAAACTATAAGCATTCCACAAAAGTTCTGCTTTAGTTTGTCCTGTAAACCTGAATGCTCCGGCGCGAATAAGAATAGCAATTTGCTCTTTGCCGGCTCCTGTACGTATAATAAAATTCTCTATCCCTAAATATGGTCCATTTCTTTTTTGCTCGCTAACGATTCTGTTTGCTAACTCTTTTTCAAGACTATCGATATGCACAAAACCAATAAAAATATCTTTACCTTTAAGACATGATTTCGTTTCGCTGTTATTAACGCATGGCAAACAAATATTTGCCCCAAGCCGTTGTGCTTCAAGAAAATAAACCCACGAATTATAAAACCCACCAAAATTATTTATCACAGCAGTAATGAATTCTAACGGATAATGAGCTTTAAGATAAAGACTTTGAAAGCTTTCGACAGCATAAGAAGCAGAGTGAGCTTTAGAAAAAGAATATCCTGCAAAAGATTCAATTTGTCGCCATACTTCATGTGTAAGGTCTTCGGGGTATCCCATTCTGTTGCATCCTTCAAAAAACTTATCTACAATGCGATTAAACTCTTTTTTTGAACGATATTTTCCACTCATAGCACGCCTTAGCACATCGGCATCAGCAAGGTCGAGTCCGGCAAAATGATGGCATATTTTTAAGACATCTTCCTGATAAACCATTACACCATAAGTGTCTTTAAGCTGCTGTTCCATTACAGGGTGTGGATAAGTAAACCCTTTGGGGTCGTGAAATCTACGTATGTATTCATTCATCATCCCCGATTTAGCAACACCGGGTCTTATTATTGAACTTGCAGCTACAAGCGTAAGATAATCTTCGCACTTAAGCTTTTTTATCAATCCCCGCATTGCCGGACTTTCTATATAAAAACAACCAATAGTTTCTCCGGTTTTAAGTTGTTGTTTTACTTTTTCATCTTGCTTAAATTTGGGAATATCATGTACATCAATAATTTGACCTTTGTTTTGCAAAATTATTTTACTTGCTTCCATAATATGTCCTATTCCTCGCTGACTTAAAACGTCCAATTTTTCAAACCCGATATCTTCGGCTGTGTACATATCCCATTGAGTAGTAGGAAACCCTTTAGGTGGCATATCAATAGCGGCATAATAATAAATAGGATATTCGCTTATAAGAACCCCACCGGCATGTATTGTACGTAAATTTGGAAAATCAGCCATTCGTCCGGCCATATTTACGATTTTACGATGTATAGAATCACGATTACAATTTGTAACCAGATTACTTACAAGCCTGTCAATATCCTCTTTGGGTAATCCATATATTTTACTTAATTCCCTTAATGCTGATTTTGTTTTGAAAGTTGACATCGCACCAAGCAAAGCAATATGTTCCTGTCCATATTTTTCAAAAAGATATTTCAAAACTTTATCGCGATCAGTCCAAGAATAATCAATATCAAAATCGGGAGGAGTAGTCCGCTTAGGATTTAAAAACCTTTCAAAATACAAATCAAGTTCTATAGGATCAACATCGGTAATCCCAAGACAATAAGCAACAATACTATTGGCACCGCTACCCCGCCCCACATGATAAAATCCGCGACTTTTCGAAAATTGGATCATATCCCAAGTAATAAGAAAATAAGAGGCAAAACCCATTTTTTCGATTATTTCAAGTTCGTGTTCCAAACGCTGACGAATCTTTAAATTACCGCTCCCATAACGATACTCCAATCCCTTAAATGATTCTCGAAACAAAATATTCCTGTCATTTCGGACACTATCCGAAAAACACTTTTTATTTTTAATGCTTGAGTCGAAATGCAAGCAACAATTATTCAAAACTTTTAGTGTATTGCTTACAATTTGAGGATAATCAGAAAATACTTCTCTGATTTTTTTCGGAGAAATAAACCTGTGATACTGCTTACCAAAACTCTCATTAGTAATCTTACCAAGCAAAGTATTTTCGTCGATAGCCCTTAAAGCACAATGTAAATCGTAAGAATCTATCCCATCAAAACTTACAGGGTGAAGAATAAGCAATTTTTCCTGTAAATAACGCCATTTAGAAGCAATAAGTTTTTTAAGCTGTTCAGGACGTATTCCGACAAACTCATTAGCTTGCAATTCACGTGAAGGAATACTCTCGAATGGCCAAATAATGTAAACATGATTAAAATCGGGAATATGTTCTGGTTTTCTAATTTTTAGATTTATCTCGCTCAGATATTTGTTAATCTCCATTAAGCCTTCGTTGTTTTGAGCAATGGCTACAGCATATTGCTTAATTCCTATGCGAATATCAACTCCACCAAGCGGACGTAAACCATGCATCCTTGCTATCTTAACAAAATCGGGTAAACCGGCAGTATTGTTGATATCGGTAAGTACAATCGTCTCAAAATCATGTTTTAACGCCTGCAATACAAGTTGCTCAGGAGAAAGTGTACCATAACGAAGACTAAAATATGTATGACAATTCAAAAGCAAAATACTTAAAACTTTTTCTTAGTTTTTAATCATTTATTTGCCATTAAGTTAATCATTTGTTTGAACAAGCAAAAAATAAAATAGCAAACTTGTTTAAAAATAATTTTGTGATGTTCTTTCAAACTTATTTGGGCTTATTACCATTTTAGTGGAAGTAATCTAAAATAACTTTGCCTATATATTATATTATCAATGTCTTGCGAACTAATATGCAATATAATTGATACAAAACAACTAACAATATCATATATTAATACATATAGTTGTATTTATTATTCACATTCAATATATTTGCATTATCGCCAAATCAATAATACGATTTCTTGAGTATGATTATTCTAAAATCGACCTAATTATACGCCAGAAGCCAATTTTTTACAAATTTCTGCTTAGATCATAGGATATTTCTTAAATACATCATTTGCTTTAAGCAATAAATCAATATACTGTGCTCTTCGGTAAATACGTTTATCTTCAACAGATTTTGCCGATAATTTACCTCTAAAATCGTTAAGAGATTTATAATTATTATCATCCATCCATTGTTTCAAATTATTGAGCATTTGACTAATATGTCCTGTTTTGTATTTATAAATAGCAGAAACAACTTGTACCGTATCGGCACCTGCAAGAATCATTTTTGCAATATCTGTACCTTGATATATACCAGAGCTTGCACAAATTGAAGCATTAATCTTATCATACAACAATCCTGAATAACGTAAACTCAACCGATAATCTCCAGGTTGACTTAAATCAAAAGGCACGATGTGTTTTTGTGTGTTAACATCAATTTCCGGTTCAAACAAACGATTAAATAGTATTACAGCATCTGCGCCGGCGTCATTAAACTGTTTAACTACGTTAAGGATATTTGCATAAAAATGGCTTAACTTTACAGCAACCGGTATTTTAAGAACCGATTTTACAGCCGTAAGTATCTCTACTTGCTCAAGAATTATATCAGAAGTCTCTTTATCAATATCGGATGGTACAGCAAAAAAATTTAGTTCAATACCATCTACGCCTGTTTCTTCAATTTGTTTTGCATAATCAACCCATGTATCTTTATTTACTGCATTTAGGCTAGCTATTAGAGGAATACTCAAATTTTCTTTAGCCATTTTTAAGTTATACAAATACTCTTTAGGACCGGCATGCTCAATATTTGGAAACATATCAGACATTTCTGGATCTCGATTATCCATTTCGTCACTTATCTCGCTTAATTCTAAATTTTCGAGTTGAATTTGTTCTTCAAAAAGAGATTTATATACAACTGCACCGGCTCCCGATTTATCGATTTCTTTTAAAACTTCCGGTTTTGTAGGCAAATTGCTGGCACCTACTATCAAAGGACTTTTTAAGCTTAGCCCCATATATTTTACACTTAAATCAGCCATAAATTTAATTTTTAGTTTACAATACGATCTTTTTAATCTTTTTAGTTTAACAGCTTTTGCAAATTATTGTTTAACTGATAATTATATAGATTCAATATAAGCTACTGAATAAAATCATTACTTGAAGAATGATAATTTTAAGTGTATTGGGTTTACAATCGGAAAACATTCCATTGGCAATCGTAACTAAAGAATGGGAAGCTGATTTAGGTTTCTATTTTTAGAGTTTTTTTTTGAAGCTTATTAATAATAGTAGCAACAGCAGAATCGCCGGTAATATTGACTGTTGTACGTAACATATCAAGTGGTCTGTCCATAGCAAAAATAAGAGCTATTCCTTCAATTGGCAGATGCACACTAGTGAGGACAATTACCAACATTACCATACCCGCACCAGGAACAGCTGCAGAACCAATGCTAGCAAGAGTAGCTGTAATAATAATTGTAATTTGTTGCGAAAAACTTAAATCAAGTCCATATGCCTGAGCTATAAATACCGCTGCAATTGCCTGATAAAGACTTGTTCCGTCCATATTTATTGTTGCTCCTATTGGTAATACAAAACTCGAAACTTCTTCGTCAACACCAAGATTATTTTCGACACATTGTTTTGTAACCGGCAATGTAGCAGCACTACTACTTGTACTAAAAGCCAAAAGTTGAGCAGGGAATATTCCGCGTAAAAATTGAAAGAACTTAAGTTTAGTAAACGAAGATATTACTACCGGATATACAACGAATACCATAATCATTAATCCCAAAACAACAACAATCGCATACATTCCGAGTGCTGAAAAAAGTGCAGCTGTATCGCCGGGGTTTTCACCTGCAACACTCACAATAACATCGGCAAGCAATGCAAATACTCCAATTGGAGCGAATTTCATTACTATGTCTATTAATTTAAGTACTATTTCATTTAATGAATCGATAAGCTTTTTAAACGGACTTACTTGTTTTTCAGGAATTAAAATCATAGCTATCCCAATAAGTAAGGCAATAAAAATAATCTGAAGCATATTTGCATTATTAGCTGCTGCTCCAAACATATTTTCGGGAACAATATCAACTATAAATTGCAAAGGTCCATCATCCTGATAAGTAGATGCATCGGCTTGTTTGGTTTGTACTTGCATACGATAAATTTCGGAATACTCTTGCGACTTTTCGGGAGGAAAATAAGATCCGGGATTTATCAAATTAACCATTACCAAACCAATAGAAATACTTATAACTGTAGTAAGAATATACAATGCAATAGTTTTTAAGCCCATTCCCGATAAACTACTAATATCCTTTAAATCTGATATACCTTTTATAAGAGACACAAGGATTAATGGAATAGCAACAAGCTTAAGCAAATTGATAAAAATAGTGCCCCATGGACTAAACCAGTCTAAAGTAAATTGCTTAAGTCCAATTTTAATTGCAAGCAAACCCCATATCACGCCTAATAACATTCCGAGCAGAATCCAAACGTAAAGTGGTATTTTCTTCAATTTACCCATACTAAATTTTATACTTGATGCTCTTTTCGTAATAAATCATTTATTTCTTTTACAGGATTAAAGCTTACTAATGGAACCTCTACAAAAAGAGTAATCCATTTAGCCATAGCTCCATTCCATAATCCGGGCAATTCCAATGCTTTTAGGCTTTTTCCTGATTTTGTCTTTTCTGCAACAAAGTATGTTTCATCGTCTCTAAACCTTCGTAAATCGAAACTCTTTCCACGATAATCGGTAATACTACATACAATATCAACAGGATTAAAATGAGTTGATTTTTCAAAGATTTGTTTTTGAACAGGATCATTAAGTTGTATCTGTGCTTTTTCTACTATTTGTAAACTAAATTTTCCGGATTGATCTTCTACCCAAAATGGGCCACCGCCTGGTTCGCCGGTATTTTTTACCATCCCGCAAATACGAATTGGTCTATTTAATATTTCTTTTAATCTTTCCTTTTTTTCTTTGAAGTCATTAATATAAGTTAAATCTTCTAAGTGAAGCTCTGAGTGAACAAAAGCAATCATAGAATCAATAATTTCATTATCTAAATCATTACTATCTGCCAAAAGCAAATATTCATGAATAGTATTACGAATACTTAAAAGTAATCCGCCCAGAGCCTTCTTATATTTTACAGTTTCTGCCAGTCTGTTTTGAGGCACAACATTATCAATATTTTTTATAAAAACTATGTCATTAGTTAAAGTATTCATATTCTCGATTAAAGCTCCATGTCCACCGGGGCGGAAAAGCAGAGTATTATCATCATTTCTAAATGCCTGTCCCTCTGAATCTAACGACAATGTATCGGTAGAAGGTTTTTGCTCCGAAAACTCAACAATCAATTTTATATCATATAAATCTTCGTATTCTGATTTGATTTCTTTTAATAATTGCTCAAATCCATTGCGATGCTCGGGAGAAACCGTAAAATGAAGCTTAACCTCATTATTACAAGATTTTGAATAATAAATACCTTCGATAATATGTTCCTCGAAGGCTGTCCTAATTTTTTTCTCGTATTTGTGAAAAGAAATAAGACCTTTTGGCAGGTTAGCCAAATTTAAACCGCTATCTGTTAGTATTTTGAGTAATACTATATTATAGTTTTTATCGTTTAAACATTCAGATATTTTGCTGCCCGAGATTTGCATACAAGCTGCTAATTGTTCGGCAAATGCAAATCTATCAATGTTTTTTAATGTATTACCAACAGAATAAAACTCATTATCTGCTAACAAATCAGAAAGCTTAGGTAAGCTTTTTTCAAGTAAAAACTCTTGAATTCTCTTAAACATTCTACTTGCTGCTCCCGAAGCCGGCACAAACTTTATTAGGTCGATTTTTTTAACCTCATCATCATATAATCTAATCCATTCGGTTAGTACCTCATCATCGGGTACAATTATTCCGCTATTTACGGTTGCCGGTGCTTTTAGTTTAACGTACTTAGTACCCTTACGCAATCTTTCTATTTGCTTGCTTGCTTCGTTTACACTAATACCTCTTGATTCAAGTATTTCTATGTCTTTATTATTGAACATAATTTAAAACTTTTGAAAGAAACAAATATAAACAGATAGTTAATCTTTAGCAAGATATAGACTATTATATATTTAAATAATTAAATCAATATTCAGTTATAGATAAGCATTTACAATATCTTATTAAGATTTTTTTTATTGTACAAGCATAATTGAGAGATAGTCAATCATAAAATATGTCTAATAATATATTGAGTGATTTGCACAATCATTGTAAAATATTTTACTTTTGTACAATAAAACATAAGTTTATGAAAACAATAAAATTGAGTATTTTTTTAATTCTTGTATGCATTTTTGCGAATGCACAAGAAGAACAGTTACCAGAGAAACAATCTGTTATCTTATTTAACACTACGGTTTATGATTTTGGTAATATTCCTTATAATAGTGAAGCCAAATATGAGTTTATTTTTAAGAATATAAGTAAAGAATCTATTGCATTAACCAATGTAAGAGCTTCGTGTGGCTGCACATCTCCTGAATGGAGTAAAGAACCTATAAAAAAGCGAAATAAAGGTAAGGTTACAATAACCTATGACACTCGCAGAGTTGGGAATTTCAGCAAATCAATTTATGTTTACACAAATAAAAGCGACCAACCAGTTTTATTAAGAGTAAAGGGTACTGTTCTAAGCCCAACAACAGAAGACACAACAGCAAAACAAGCTCAGAAAAGTTCAAAGCCTGTCAAAGTTTCTAAAAATAGCAAAGAGTTGAAAAATACAAATAATAAAAAGAAGATAAATTAAATATATAGTCGAATTAAATAATAGTTATCATGCCAAAAATTTCAGATAAAGGAATGAATATGCCGGCTTCACCAATACGCCGGTTAGTGCCATATGCAGAAGCTGCAAAAGCCAGAGGTCGTAAAGTTTATCACTTAAATATAGGACAACCTGATATTGAGACACCCGAAGCATCTCTTAATGCCTTAAAGAATTTAGACGAAAAAGTTCTTGCTTATAGTCATTCGGCAGGCAATGCCAGTTATCGTAACAAATTATCGGCTTCATACAAAAAGATAGGATTAGATGTTGAGCCGGAAGATATAATTGTTACTACAGGTGGAAGCGAAGCAATTACATTCTCGTTTATGAGTACAATGAATGCTGGCGATGAAGTTATTATCCCTGAACCTTTTTATGCTAACTATAATGGTTTTGCAATAAGTGCAGGAGTAGTAATTAAACCTATAACAAGTTATATCGATAATAATTTTGGACTACCTGCTATTGAAGAATTTGAGAAACTTATAACACCCAAAACTAAAGGCATAGCAATATGCAACCCTAATAATCCAACAGGCTATTTATATAGCGAAAAAGAAATAAGAAAACTTGCCGAAATAGTAAAAAAACACGATTTATATTTATTTGCTGACGAAGTTTACAGAGAATTCTGTTACGACGGAAATTCACATTTTTCGGTTCTTAAACTTGAAGGAATGGAAAACAATGTTGTAATGATGGACTCTGTTTCAAAAAGGTATAGCATGTGTGGTGTAAGAGTAGGTTGTATTGTAAGTAAAAACAAAGAATTAATTGCAACTGCCATGAAATTTGCTCAAGCTCGTTTGTGTCCGCCATACCTTGGACAAGTTGCAGCAGAAGCAGCACTTGATACACCAAAATCATATTTTGATTCAGTTTATAATGAATATATTGCTAGACGAAACTTCATGACCGAAAAGTTAAATGCAATGGAAGGTGTTAAGTGCCCAACTCCTAAGGGAGCATTTTATACTGTAGTAAAATTACCTGTTGATGATGCCGACAAATTTGCTCAATGGATGTTAGAAGATTTTGAATACAATAATCAAACTGTAATGGTAGCACCGGCATCAGGATTTTATGCTACCAAAGGACTTGGCAAAAACGAAGTACGAATTGCTTATGTGTTAAATATTAATGACTTAGAAAACGCCATGATAAGTCTTGAAAAAGGACTTTTGGCATATCCCGGACGAAAGTTGTAAATTAAAAACAATAGTTTGAAATTAAAATAATTTCATGTCGCAAAATACTAATCAAGCTAAGCTTTATTATTCATGAATTTATTTTTGTACTCAAAATACAAGCATATTTCTGTGAATAGAAAAAGCATATTATATTGTTTAATTATTGTATTTACATTTATAAATTACATTGGTTTGGCTCAACCCGACCAATCTTTTATAAGTTGGTATGGAGAACAAATTGAAGAAACAAAAACGGCTACTTATTTTACCGATAATCTTAATTCGGCTACTAGTAGTTTTAATTTAGAAAGTTTAAATCAAGATTTCACATCCGAGTTTTTTTTAAAATCAGAATATACCGATTCTTATTATAAGAGACTTTGTAATTACAACCAGCAATCGTTGTTTAGTGTATTAGCCAAATGGTTTTCGTACAAAGATACTTACGAATCTTTGTGTGAAAAACATTCGATTCCCCTTGAACTTGCAGTTTTACCATTAGCTCTAAGTGCTATGAACATTAAAGCTGTAAATGATGATGGCAATACCGGTTTGTGGCAATTACATTACTTAATAGCCATAAAATATGGACTCCGTATAGAATCGTTTTACGACGAACGCATAGACCCTGTTTTAAGTGCCGAAATTGCCTTTAAACATCTTAAAAATTTGTATCAAATCACAGGAAATTGGACAATGGCAATTATTTCGTACACAACAGGAATGCCCGAATTTATAAAAGCTAAAGACCAATGCAATTGTAATAATCCCGACAGTTTACTTCTTTTTATACCCCAAAAGCACCAATATACTTATCCCATGTTTATGGCTTGGCTTCAAATAACCGATTATTCTAAAGATTATACCGATATACTGCCTCAAGTAAGTGCTAACCCCATTTCAGAAACAGTAGAAATTACAGATAGAGTGCATATTGAGCAAATTCAAGGACTTATCGGAATTACTCTTAATCAAATAAGAGAATATAATCCTCTAATTACAGATGCGGTAATTGATGGTAGAAAAGAAAGTGTACCTTTTAATTTACCACCCGAAATTACTGAAAAGTACAATTTACTTAAGGACTCCATCCCTAAATTTTTAGATACTATATATTTCCCAAAACCACAGAGTGTAGAAATTACCTACACAGAAACAGGCGGCATTGCTTACAATCCGGGTTCAAATTACGAAAGGATTGACTACATTATTTGCTCCGGCGACAACTTAGGAGCTATTGCAAATCGGTTTGATGTTAATATTTCAGAATTACGAGATTGGAATGCATTAAATGGGAATACAATATATGCAGGTAAAAAATTGTTTATTTACAAACCCGTTGAAAAAGCCTCAAAATACAGAAATATAAGTCAAAACGAAGTAAAAAAGAATGAAAAGTCACCAATTCCTGAAGGTAGTATAGAAATAGTTTATGAAGTAAAAAGCGGAGATTCGCCATATACAATTGCTAAAAATTTTGATGGTGTAAGCGATAAAGACATAATGAGTTGGAACAACATAAGCAATCCTTCTAAACTTCAATTAGGGCAAAAACTCAAAATCTATATTACCGAATGAAACCAAGACAAGTCGTAATATTTGTATTTTCAGTAATTGCCGGATTAGGCTTAATAATGTTATTTTTTCCTGAAGATGGTATTAAAATTACCGAAAATTTCACTTTACATTTTATAACACCTAACGAACTACTTAATGACAATATTACTAAAATTGATGTTGATTCAATAATTGAAAATCAAATTAATATCGACAGCATAGATACGGATATGGATACAGCTTCATCGTCAAATGCTAAAAGTATGAATATTGAAGAATTAAAAGAATTAATAAATAGGATAGAATTTCCTAATGGAGACTCTACATTGTTGTGGTCATTCTTTGAAAAACTTGATAATATTGATAATCTTGGCAAAGTAAGAATTATACATTATGGCGATAGCCAAATTGAGGGAGATAGAATTACATCATTTGTACGATACAAGCTTCAGAATAAATTTGGAGGACAAGGTTACGGTCTTAATACTGTTGGTAAATTATACGCCCAATTTAGCATGATTCAAGAAAACTCCAACAATTGGGAACGCTATACCTCATATATGAACATCAACGAGAGCGTAAAACACCAAAACTATGGGGCTATGATGGCTTTTAGCAGATTTACACCAATAAGAGATTCGCTTGAGCCAATATCAGAAACAAAAACAACAGCATGGATAGAGTTTACAGAATCTAATTTGTCTTATAAAAACACACGACAGTTTAAACAAATTAAAATATATTACGGCAATTCAATTGTACCAACATACGTAACAGCAAGTATAAACGACAGCATAGTTTTACAAGACACTATGATAGTTGATACAGGGCTAAATGTTTTAAGTTATTATTCAAGTGATTATGTTAATAACATAAAATTCCAATTTGAATCATACGAAAGTCCGGATTTTTACGGTATTTCGTTTGAGGACGAAAACGGACTTTTAATTGACAATATTGGCTTACGGGGAGCTAGTGGAACAATATTCAACAATATTAATTCGGATTTATTATCAGAAATGTACGATATGTTAAATGTTGATCTGTTTATTCTTCAATTTGGGGGTAATGCTATGCCTTATTTAGAAACCGAAGAGCAAGTCGAAAATCACGGAATTTATTTTTATCATCATCTTTTATTATTGAAAAAACTCAGACCCAATGCTCAAATTTTAGTAATAGGACCAAGCGATATGGCAACCAAAATTAAAGCAAAATATGTTACCTATCCTCTTTTAGAAAAACTTATAGAAGAGCTGAAATCGGCTAGTTTTAAGGCAGGTGGCGCTTACTGGGATATGTATTCGGCTATGGGTGGGAAAAATTCTATGAGAGCATGGGTTGCTACTGACCCACCTCTTGCTTCTACTGATCATACACACTTTACACCTATAGGAGCACAAGTTATTGCAAATATGTTTTACAATGCACTTATATTAGAATACAAACAATATCAAACCTACAAAACCGATACTATAAATTGATAAAAAAGAAAAAATATATAATAATTATTTTTGCATTATTAAGTGTTTCTTTTGCTAAAGCTCAGCAATGTGTATATCAAGATCATGAATATAATTTTATCAATTACGACACAAATTACTTACATTTTTATGGAGATGTAAGCTATGCTAAAAGTTTTTTTGAGAAAATCGATAGATTAATTACTTATGGAGACGAAAACATAAATATCATACATTTTGGTGGCTCGCATATTCAGGCTGGTTATTGGTCGGGACAAATTAGAAAACGTTTAGAAAACATGTATCCGGGTTTAATAGGTTCCTTGGGTTATGTTTTCCCTTTTACTATTACAAAAACCAATATACCCAATCATTATCGAGCCGAATATACAGGAACTTGGGATTGTTCAAGAATTACCGATAAAGCTCCATTTTTTAAAGCCGGAGCAGGAGGAATTGCAGCACACACCAATGATACACCTGCCTCAATACTTATTAGAAAAGCTAATACAAATGATCTTACACATCGCTTTAATAAAATAAGCTTATTACACGACACTAGCTCAAATTCTTTTAAAACGAAACTAAACCTTAACAAAAATACTACTATATCCTACTCTTATTCCGAACCCTGCAAAACGGTATATATTCTAAGTAAACCAATTGACACGCTTAGTTTTAGCATTATACAAACTGACTCTATGCAAGACCACTTCACTTTTTACGGTGCTTATCTTGAAAACACTAATTATGGGATTACTTATAGTGGCATTGGTATCAACGGAGCTGCGACATCTTCATATCTTAAAACTTACTTGTTTGAAGAACAGCTTTGCCTTATGTATCCCGACTTAGTAATATTTTCGATAGGAGTTAACGATGCAGCAGGCAGGAATTTTAATCAAACAAAATATCAAGAAAATTATAGAAAAATCATAGAAAAGATACGCTCTATAAACCCTGCATGCATGTTTGTTTTTACAACAAACAACGATTTTTACAGTTATTCTGGAATTAACAACCCACACTCTAAGGCTATTTATCAATCTATGGAATCACTTTCTTTAAAGTATGGCGGTGCTATTTGGGACTTATACACAATTATGGGTGGAAACAGATCAATAAATATTTGGAGGAGTAAACATCTTGCAAAAAATGATAGAATACACTTTACTAAAGAGGGATACAAACTTATTGGAAATTTATTTTTTGACGCTTTTCTAAAAGCATACACAGCATACCTAAAGGAACAATATCAATATGTGGAATTGGATTAGTAACATATTAGAATATAGCGAAAAATCGCCGATGATTTTTACAAGATTCTATTTTTGGGCATTTTTTGCAATTGTTCTTCTTATCTACAGTTTGCTTGCAAATAAACGGGTTGGACGTTCGCTTTTTATATTTGCTGCCAGTTTATTTTTCTACTATAAAACAAGCGGATTCTTTTTCTTTCTACTTTTATTTAGCACAATTACTGATTATTTAATTGGATTTAAAATCCACAAGTCCTCAAAAGAGATAAATAAAAAACTTTGGGTAGCTTTAAGTGTTTTTATAAACCTATCGGTATTAGCATATTTTAAATATTCATATTTTATTACCGACGCTATAAACGATATGTTTGGTACAGAATTAACAACTCGCAACTTTTTAGCCGAGTTTAGCAACTTACTCACAGGCAGCAGTTTCGACACAGCAAAAATATTTTTGCCGGTTGGAATATCTTTTTTCACTTTCCAAACAATTTCTTATGCAGTAGATGTATATCGCAAAAAATTAAAGCCAGTAAAAAACATCATTGATTTTGGCTTTTATGTATCGTTTTTTCCACAGTTAGTAGCGGGACCCATCGTAAGGGCAGCAGACTTTATTCCCCAAATATATAAAAAATTCAGCCTGTCGAGATATGATTTTGGCATGGCTATATTTTTGATTCTAAAAGGATTGATAAAAAAGATAATGATAGGTGATTATGTCGCAGTTAACTTTGTTGATCGTATTTTTAGTAATCCTGATATGTACACCGGTTTCGAAAGTTTGCTCGCAATGTTTGGTTATTCGCTACAAGTATATGTTGACTTTAGCGGATATACAGATATGGCAATAGGTGTAGCCCTATTAATGGGTTTCAGATTACCGATAAACTTTAATTCTCCTTACAAGGCAAGAAATCCCGGCGAATTTTGGTCTCGATGGCATATTTCATTATCGTCTTGGTTAAAAGACTATCTCTATATTCCATTGGGCGGAAACAGATCAGCAGGATTTGGAACTTATATTAACTTATTTGTAGTACTTGCTGTAATAACACTTCTTAGCGGACAATGGTGGGTAGCTGTAATACTGGTTTGTGTATGTTTTGTAGTAGGCGTTTTTATGAGGTTTTTCTATAAATTTCGGCGACACATTGAAACCAACATAAACCGTATGGTAACCATGCTACTTGGCGGATTGTGGCATGGTGCAAGCTGGAACTTTATCCTCTGGGGCGGGATTAACGGACTAGGAGTAGTATGGTATAAATATTGGCGAAAAATAAGTCCATGGGAAAACTCTAATCATTGGGTAGCAACAGCTTGGAAAATAGCTTTAACTTTATCGTTCATTACATTTACACGTGTGTTTTTTCGTGCTCCCGATTATGATACAGCTACCACGATGCTAAGATTGATTGGGACGGATTTTAATGCTGCATTAATTCCTCAAATATTATGGGGATACCGAAAAGTTGTTCTAATGATGATATTTGGATTTACAACTCATTGGCTGTCGTATAGTTTTAAAGACACTTGGCGTGATAAATTTATTAATTCACCTCACTATCTACAAGCAATAATTAGCATTGTTATAATATTTATTGTTTACCAATCTATTTGTGCAGGAATGCAACCATTTATTTATTTTCAGTTTTAGTAAAACAATAAGTGCTTGTGAATAAAATACATCGTTAAAATGTTACGATATAAAAATGTTACGATATAAAAAATACCCGAATGGTTTTTCAGAAAGTATCACAGAGGCATTAACTTGTTTCAGAACAGAAAAACGAAGGTTTTTGGCATGGTTTTTTGCCTCGAAGAAAAGCAAAAACACATGCCAAAAACATCTTCTGCAAAAGCACATATTTTGCTTTTTTGAGCCAAAATGTTGTCAACAAACTAAAAACAAAAATGCTCCTGAATCGAAGCAATCAAAAGCATTTTAGCGTTTTTTGAAGAGAGCGGGAAACGGGGATCGAACCCGCGACCCTCAGCTTGGGAAGCTGATGCTCTACCACTGAGCTACTCCCGCAATTGAAATACAAATATATTAGTTTTTCAACAAAGAAAAACGAATATAATAAAAAAAACATAATCAACCGTATTGAAATTACCAAACTATTTTATCAGAAGAAAAAAATATTAGCACTAATTTTGAAACAGAAAGTTTTTAATTTTGAATTATTATTTGTTGAACTTTACTTATATTTGATTGTTTTAAAAATCATATCATAAGTTTGATATCTGACATATAATTTATTAAAACACTTAATTATGAAAAAATATTTTTTATATATATCAATAATCATTTCGATATCTGCATCCTCCCAAGATAAATCAGCTTACAATATTTTTGACAAATCCGGTACAAGTAGTAGTTATTCCGAAATGCTAAGCACAGTTTCAGGCTCTGACATTGTTTTCTTTGGGGAGTTACACAACAATGCTGTATCTCATTGGCTTCAATTGGAGCTCACAAAAGACTTATTTATTCTTAAACAGAATAGAATTATTCTTGGTGCAGAAATGTTTGAAAGCGACCAACAACTATTGCTTGATGAATATATTGAAGGGCTTATAACCAAAAAGAATTTTGAAGAACAAGCAAGATTGTGGCCCAACCATAATACAGATTATGCTCCCCTACTCGATTTTGCTGCCGATAATAAAATCCCTTTTATTGCCACAAATATTCCCAGACGATATGCCAGTATAGTGTTTAAGGAAGGTTTCGAGTCTCTTAATAGTTTAAGTGATGACGCTAAGAACTATATCGCTCCTTTACCAATTGCTTACGATCCTGAAATACCCTCATATAAATCCATGATTCAGATGGGTGGAATGAGCGGACACACTTCAGCCAATTTACCTAAAGCTCAAGCTGCTAAAGATGCCACTATGGCACATTTTATAATTACGAATTATACTTTTGATAAATTGTTTTTACACTTTAATGGATCCTATCACTCCGATAACTACGAAGGTATAGTATGGTATATAAAACGAGTTGATTCAGATATTAAAATTACTACGATTACTACAATAGAACAAGAAGATATCAACGCTTTAAATGCAGACAATCTCGGAATTGCTGACTTCATTATTGTTGTAGATGAAGATTTTACTAAAACTTATTGATTTACTCATTTAATAAAACACTTATATTAGATTGACAATAATTTAAATTTACAATACATAAAATATTTCCTAATTTTATCAGTATAATTACTAATTATTAATTATCTTAGCACTCGTAACCCAAATAGCAATATTAATATGAAACAATTACTTTTATTCTTAAGCATTTTCTTAGCAAGTTCACTCCTACTTGCACAAGAAGACCTCTTTTCTGATGATATTGAAACATTAAAAGAAAAATCTCTACAAGGTAGCGCCGAAGCACAAGGTAAATTAGGATACTGCTACCTTGTCGGTAATAGAATTGAAAAGGACGAAAGAGAAGCCTTTAAATTACTTACTAGTGCAGCAAAATCAAACGATGCATTTGCCCAATATCATTTAGGACAATGCTACTATAATGGAGTTACTACAAAACAAAGTTACTCTAAAGCATTTCAATGGACAAAGAAAGCTGCCGAACAATCTTTCGAAAAAGCTTACGGCTTACTTGGTCAGATGTATTATAAAGGTACAGGAACTATTTCAGATAAAAAAGAAGCCGTAAAGTGGTTGAAACCAGCAGTAGAATACGATGAAGATGATACCGAATCAATGTACCTGTTAGCAACTTGCTATGCTACAGGAGATGGAATATTTATTAATGAAGCTAAAGCTGCTGAATACTACGAAAAAGCTGCCGAAAAAGGACATGCTCAATCTCAAAATGAATTAGCTTATGCCTATAAGCACGGTAAAGGTGTTGCTCCAAATATGGGAAAAGCAGTTGAGCTTTATACCAAAATTGCAGACGAAGGCGACAGAGATGCTCAGTATTTCCTTGCCGAAAGTTATGCAAACGGAGATGGTGTTGAACAAGACGATAAAAAAGCTTTTGAATGGTACAGCAAAGCTGCTGAAAAAGGACATATTGATGCCCAAAATAAACTGGGTAAGCATTTTGAAGAGTCTAAAGGAACTTACGGTAGCGTAAGATTGAACAAGGAGCTTCTAAAGCACGGCTATGGCCGAAACAGAAAGCGTGTTGCTGATAGTATGGTGCGGCAGGGTTTGCGATCAAAGGTATGCAAGAAGTTTCGGGTTATGACAACTGATTCCAAGCATGACTGTCCGGTTGCGCCGAATATAGTCAATCGCGAGTTTACTCCTTCAAAACCAGATACTGTCTGGGTATCGGATATCACATACCTGCAGAGTAAGGCCGGGTGGCTTTATCTTACTGTGTTTATAGACCTGTATTCCCGTTTTGTGGTGGGTTGGAGTATTAGTGACACCCTCGGCCATGGATCGGTTCTTACAGCCTTGCAAAGGGGCGTATGGAGGCGAAAACCAGGCAGAGGTCTTCTAATTCATTCTGATCGCGGTATTCAGTACTGCTGCGAAGGGTTTAGAAAGGCTATTAAAGCGTACAAATATGTGCAAAGCATGAGCAGAAAAGGAAACTGCTGGGATAATGCGGTAGCCGAATCGTTCTTTAAAACTTTAAAAACGGAGTTGATATATCATGTAAACTTACTTGATCTCAATCACGCACAGCATATATTGTTTGATTATATCGAAGGTTTTTACAATTGCAAAAGGATTCATTCTACTTTGGGATATTTATCACCAGCAGAATATGAATCTGTCAAACGGAAGAAAATTGCTTAGTCACGTGTCCATTTTTTCGGGGCAATTCCAATATTATCATAAAGATTTTAATAAATTAAGCAATGATGAATAATTATATAAGATAATCTTGAAGCTTGCTTTTACAAATATAATTAGACCGTTTTGATGAAAGGATTGATTTTATGAAGTTTTTTAGGCCTCAAATATTAGGGATTGTAAATATTACCGAAGATAGTTTTTCGGATGGAGGACTTTACTTGAATTATGATCAAGCTTTGGAAAAATCCCTCAAATTGATAGAAGAAGGCGCCGATATAATTGATTTGGGAGCCGCTTCTAGTAATCCCGCCGCCAAAGAAATTGAACCTCAAGAAGAGATAAACCGTTTAAAACCGGTAATTGACAACTTACTGGCTAGAAATATTTCACTTTCGATAGACTCCTTCAAACCTGAGGTTCAACGGTATGCATTAGAAAACAAAGTTCAATATTTAAATGACATTCAAGGATTTCCATATCCGGAAATATATCCTGAATTGGCGGAATCAAATTGTAAACTAATTGTGATGCATTCTATCCAGCGTTTAGGTCCGGCTACGGTTATAGAAACAAAACCGGAAAAAGTATTTGCCGAAACAATCGACTTCTTTTTACAACGCATCAAATTGCTTCAAAATTCAGGTATTTCCTCAAATAGAATTATTTTAGATCCGGGGATGGGTTTTTTCTTAGGTTCCAATCCGGAATCTTCAATATATGTATTAAAAAATATCACTCGCTTAAAAGAATACTTTAATTTACCAATTCTTGTTTCGGTCTCCCGAAAATCGTTTTTAGGAACCATAGTCGGGCGCGAAGTTAATGAACGCGGCTCGGCAACTTTGGCGGCAGAGATTTATTTAAGTCTTCAGGGTGTTGATTATATTCGTACTCATGATGTGAGAGCTTTGAGCGACGCGCTAAAAGTGTTTAAAACATTAATTTAACGCCAAGGCTTGCTCTTGATTAATCAAAACTGAAAGTGGCAGTGGACCGCTTCAAAATAAAAAAAGGAGGTAATTAAATATGAATGAATTCAAAAAAGAGTTTATCACCTTTTGCCGGCGGGTAGTGTCTCTTCATGTTATTGTCTATTTTTTGGCTGGAATCTTCGCATTATTATGCTTGAATTACGAGGAACTTTTTATCTCGAAGGAATTGGAGTAAGCTTAGATTACGAAAAAGGAACTACATGGCTCACAATTGCTGCAGAACAAGGCTATGCCGAAGCTCAGTACAATATAGGAAATTGTTATAGAACAGGTAAAGGGTTTAAAAAAGATAAAGCAAAAGCCAGAGAATGGCTCGAAAAAGCTGCTAATCAAGGTCATGAAGCTGCTAAAAAAGATTTGGAAAGACTATAATAGTTTTATTATAAAAAAAGCCTGCGAAATCGCAGGCTTTTTTTGTCGGGGTAGTAGGATTCGAACCTACGACCCCCTGGTCCCAAACCAGGTGCGCTAACCGGACTGCGCTATACCCCGTACATTTGCACCTTTTTTTTAATATTGGGGAGGTGCACTAACCGTCCCGATAACTATCGGGACGCTATACCCCGTACATTTGCACCTTTTTTTTAATATTGGGGAGGTGCACTAACCGTCCCGATAACTATCGGGACGCTATACCCCGTACATTTGCACCTTTTTTTTAATATTGGGGAGGTGCACTAACCGTCCCGATAACTATCGGGACGCTATACCCCGTACATTTGCACCTTTTTTTTTAATATTGGGGAGGTGCACTAACCGTCCCGATAACTATCGGGACGCTATACCCCGTACATTTGCACCTTTTTTTTAATATTGGGGAGGTGCTCAAACCGTAAAAAACGTATTCTCCAACAACTTTAAGAACTTAAAAAACTCAATCATCAAATATGAATGAGGATGCAAAAATAATAACTTTATTAAAATAATCATTATTCCAGAAGAATAATTTTATTTTTGTAGCAAAATAATTTACCCGGATGAAGATTCGTATTGTATTGCTGGTGTTGGGAGTACTACTTCTAGTTGAAAGCATTTTTATGCTTTTTAGTGCAATTATTGCAATTATTTATGGCGAGAACGACATACTAGCTCTTTCATTATCAGCAGGTTTTACAGCAATAGCAGGCTCCTTGCTGTATTTGTTAAATAAAAATGTACCTCGACAAGTTGGAAAAAAAGAAGCCTACTTAATCGTTACATTGGGTTGGATATTTTTATCATTTTTCGGAACTATTCCATATATCTTTAATGGATATATTCCAAGTTTTACAAATGCTTTTTTTGAGACAATATCAGGTTTTACAACTACAGGAGCTTCAATACTGAATAATATTGAAGAATTACCTCATGGAATTCTGTTTTGGAGAAGTATCACACAATGGATGGGTGGAATGGGTATTATTGTTCTTTCAATTGCTGTGTTGCCCTTGATAAAAGTTGGCGGCATGCAATTGTTTGCTGCAGAAGTGCCTGGTCCAACCAAAGACAAAATCCATCCAAAAATTAAAGAAACTGCAAAACGACTTTGGCTAATATATTTTGTGTTAACGATTGTAGAAACTATTTTACTAAAACTTGGAGGTATGAATTGGTTTGATGCAGTCTGTCATTCACTTACAACAATGTCAACAGGTGGATATTCTACTAAACAAGCGAGTATTGCATATTTTACTAGTCCCTATATTCATTACACTATTAGCTTCTTTATGCTGATAGCCGGTACTAATTTTATATTAATTTATTTTATATCTAAAGGCAAGCTCCGAAAGGTTTGGCAAAATGATGAATTTCTATATTATCTTAAAATAATCATTCTTTCTGTTATAATTATCAGCATATCACTAATTGTATGGATGAATATACCTACTGAACTAGCCATAAGAGATTCAGTGTTTCAGGTAATTTCTATACTTACCACAACAGGATTTTGCACTACAGATTATTTACTATGGCAACCTGCCGGATTATGGGTTATTTTACTTCTATTAATGTTTGTTGGAGGTATGGCAGGTTCAACTGCAGGTGGTATTAAAATTGTAAGAATTCAACTTTTATTAAGAAACAGCTATTCTGAATTTAAAAGACTATTACACCCTAATGCAATAATTCCGGTACGGTATAATAAAAAATCTATTAACTCAAATATTATAAATAACATTCAAGCATTTGTAATTTTGTATCTGTTTATATTTTTTATTAGCTCTTTGATTATGAGCATGATGGGGCTAGACTTTTCAAGTGCAGTTGGAGCAGTTGCAGCAAGTCTTGGTAATATTGGACCCGGTATTGGTTCAGTTGGTCCTATTGAAAATTATGCACATATACCTATCGCCGGAAAATGGTTTTTGTCTTTTTTAATGTTGCTGGGACGACTTGAGTTGTTTACAGTACTCATGATTGTTGCACCAGGATTCTGGAAAAACTAATCATAAACGATTTAATAACTGTTTAATTCCCTCCATATTGTTTACCTGTTCGGGAGAACAATCAACTTGATTATTAATTAGAAACTCATGAACATCACTAATATTTATTAACTTTTCTCTATCAAAGTTTAGTTCAATATATTCACTTCCAGATATAATAAACCAACCCCAAAAATACCTTTCACCTTTGCTACAATTACATACCCATTTACTATATCTAGTACGAACCAAAACTAAATAATCACCGGCAAGTACATGAGCAAAACTGTATGTACTGTGATTAAAATCATCTTGAATATACTTAAATGAAATGAAGCGATAACTATTGCAAATAACTTCATCTACTTCTTCGGGGTATAAATATATTTTCGGATTATCGGCAGTTTTTAGAAGTAAAAAATACCAAAAATTATTATTCTTACTTTTAAGTTTACCTTTTAAAACTGTTCCATCTTTATAATAAGCAGTAGCAGGTTGCCAACTAATTTTTTGTGAATACAATTTTTGCGAATACACAATGCTAAATAAAAGCAAAGCATAAATTAAAAATCGTTTTATATAAACTTTATTCACAAGTTTTTTTCAATTCTATCATTTTTAGAGCAGCCACAGCAGCTTCATCTCCTTTGTTTCCATGCTTACCTCCTGCTCTATCCAAAGCTTGCTCCTGATTATTAGTAGTAAGTACACCAAATATTATTGGTAGGTCATATTTTAAATTCAGCTCTATTATTCCCTGTGTAACCCCTTGGCAAATAAAATCGAAATGACGTGTTTCGCCTTGAATAACACAACCTAAACAAATTACTGCATCAACTTTGCCTGCTTCAATAATGAATTGAGCGCCCAAGGGCAGTTCGAAACTACCAGGCACATATTTAAGAACAATACTATTTTCGTTTACACCAAATTTAAGCAAAGTATTTATTGCGCCTTCAGCAAGGCTATTGGTTACATCAGGGTTCCATTCGGCAACAACAATACCTATTCTTACATTCTTCCCATTTGGCACATCTTGGGGTTTATAATCTGATAAGTTTTTTAATTTACTTGACATAGACTATTTTTATTAAAAAAAAGAGGCATTAAGCCCCTTTCTCATATAATTATTGTTCTAACATAATTTTAACTCTCGTAATATACTTTTCTATATTCCTCTGTTCGTTGGTACCGTAGTACTCTTTTTCAATTCTCTCGTATATCTCAAGAGCTTTCTGATATTCTCCATTATTTTCGTAAGCCAAACCGGCACGCATCAGATATAAAGGCGAAACGAATTCATTATCAGCTTTTTTAGCTGCTTCAAGATATAGTTTTATTGCCTTGTCTGTTTCACCAAGTTCGGCATAAGCATCACCTTTTAATCCAATAGAAATTGGCCCAAGCATTTCATCTTTAGCTTTGTATTTATCAAGATATTCTATTGCTGTTTCAAAATCCTGCAGCCTCATATAGCAAGCACCGGCATAATAATATGCAAGGTTACCTACACTTGTTCTGCCATACTCATCAATGATATCGAGAAAACCTAAATTACTCCCATCTCCTTCTAAAGCAAGTTGAAATGAGTCTCTTTCAAAATAATACTCAGCAACAAATATCTGACTAGCAGCTTCTTTTTGTTTAGGTTCTAATATAAATTTCCTAAATCCAATTATTGCTAATACAACCAAAACAATCCCTAAAACTATATATATTATTAATTTTTGATTGTTTTCGATAAACTGTTCAGTTCTGCTTAACGCACCATGAACCGCTTCAAATGGTTCTTCTGTTCCTTTTTTTGACTTCTTTTTTGCCATTTTTATCATTTTTATTCAGTCCGCAAATGTAAGCTATTATGCTTTAATTTAAAAACACTTATTTTAAAAAAAATAAATATACCTCAAATTTTATTGATAATAGCATTTTAACTTGTATTATTTATGAGGGATTATAAGTATTCATGAGATGAGTAAAACACTTATACCAACAAAATCAAAAGAATATTGCTATTTATGAAAGAATGATTTATAAAAATAATCGAAGCATTTTATTAATTTTGATTTTTGTTTTCTTGAAAATTTTATAAATGAAATTAGAACAACTAACTATAATTAATTTTAAAAATTTTGATTCATTCGAGCTTAAACCGGCTCCAAAATTCAATTGTTTTACAGGACCCAACGGTATTGGAAAAACTAATCTACTTGATGCTATTTATTATTTATCTTTTGCTAAAAGCTTTTTGCAAAGTGCAGATAAGTTACATATTAAACACGGCGAAGATTATTTTGCCCTAAATGGAAAATTTACTAGAAAAGAAGAGATAGAAGAAATTGCATGTAGTGTAAAGAAATCACAAAAAAAGGTTTTCAAGAGAAATAGCAAAGAATATGATCGCTTATCAGACCATATTGGCTTAATTCCATTAGTTTATACAGCACCTTTCGATATAAGCATGGTAATTGGCGGCAGTGATACACGAAGACGTTTTATTGATACTGTAATTTCACAATTCGATAAAGATTATTTAAGGAAAATAATAAAATATCAGCGAGCACTCGACCAGCGTAATCAAGTTTTAAAATCTTTTAGTGCAAACAAGCATAATGATGAAGCTGCTTTAGAAATTTGGGATATGCAGCTTGCAAAAACAGGTAATGAGATTTTTGAAATACGCAATCAATTTGCAAACGAAATAACACCTATTTTTAACGAATACTATAAACGTATTTCAGGAAATAGAGATGACGTAAAACTTATTTATGTTTCACAAATTTTTAAGAACTCTTTAGAGAATCTACTAAAAAACTCTCGACAGAAAGACATTTTGTTTCAATACACTACATCGGGAATACATAAAGATGATTTAGAGTTTATGTTAGATGAATACTTAATAAGAAAGACTGGTTCGCAGGGGCAACAAAAAACTTTTGTACTCGCATTAAAATTAGCGCAATTCGATTATATTAAGCAAAAGACAGGATTAAAACCTATACTCCTACTTGATGATATTTTCGACAAACTCGACTCATTTAGGATAAACACTCTAATAGAAATTGTTTCAGATAATAATTTTGGACAAATCTTTTTAACCGATACTAATTATGAACGAACTTTAAAATTAGTTAATAAAATTTCAGAAGATAGCAAACTTGTATGCTTAGAAAACTAAATTGACTCATTCTAAATTACCTTCCCTTTTTTATATTATGCCCCCAACAAATTTTTAAGTACACCTATCAACTTTTATTATAACTTACCCCATCATTTCAATTATTTTCATTATAAATATCCAATATTAAGCATTTTATGTTTAGATAATTTTTAAGATTTTATGCTAAGTACATGACAAAACTTTAAGACAAATTTTGTAATCTGTTGAATTTCTGTTTAATAGAGCATGTGCAACGAACACTAAACCGTATTTAAATAAGCTCATCGCCCTA
>Ga0334900_1000471_pt1 | contig 58198 bp, 51 predicted proteins | sample GraSluR3_MG_2_FD_207231 | JGI IMG/M metagenome (GOLD analysis project Ga0334900, IMG submission 207231) | Sludge microbial communities from methane-producing bioreactor in Wageningen University, Netherlands - Granular Sludge_31_08-R3 | ecosystem: Engineered > Bioreactor > Anaerobic >... | reverse complement strand
AAGCCTTCGTGTCGGGCATTCGCCCTATAAAATCCTAGTCCCTGCCTTCTTAGAGAATGAATTCTCTATCAGGCAGTGCCTATGCTTTTGCACTTCTCATTGGTCTTTCAAAATAAAACAGTGTAAGGTTTCAGTAGCTCCTTAGAAAGGAGGTGATCCAGCCGCACCTTCCGATACGGCTACCTTGTTACGACTTCACCCCAATCGCTAACCCCACCTTCGGCAGCTGTCTCCTTTACGGTTAACTCACTGACTTCGGGTGTTGCCAACTCTCGTGGTGTGACGGGCGGTGTGTACAAGGCCCGGGAACGCATTCACCGCGGCATTCTGATCCGCGATTACTAGCAACTCCGACTTCATGCAGGCGAGTTGCAGCCTGCAATCCGAACTGGGATCTGCTTTATGGGATTGGCTCCACCTCGCGGCTTAGCTACCCTTTGTACAGACCATTGTAGCACGTGTGTAGCCCAGGACATAAGGGGCATGATGATTTGACGTCATCCCCACCTTCCTCCGAATTATCTCCGGCAGTCTATCTAGAGTGCCCAGCTTAACCTGATGGCAACTAAATACAAGGGTTGCGCTCGTTGCGGGACTTAACCCAACATCTCACGACACGAGCTGACGACAACCATGCACCACCTGTCTATCTGTCCCCGAAGGGAAGGTCCAATCTCTTGGATTGTCAGATGATGTCAAGTCCTGGTAAGGTTCTTCGCGTTGCTTCGAATTAAACCACATGCTCCGCTGCTTGTGCGGGCCCCCGTCAATTCCTTTGAGTTTCAACCTTGCGGTCGTACTCCCCAGGCGGAGTGCTTAATGTGTTAACTGCGGCACTGAGGTTCGACCCCCAACACCTAGCACTCATCGTTTACGGCGTGGACTACCAGGGTATCTAATCCTGTTCGCTCCCCACGCTTTCGCGCCTCAGCGTCAGTTACAGTCCAGAGAGCCGCCTTCGCCACTGGTGTTCTTCCTAATATCTACGCATTTCACCGCTACACTAGGAATTCCGCTCTCCTCTCCTGCACTCAAGTCTTACAGTTTCAAATGCAATTCCAGGGTTGAGCCCTGGACTTTCACATCTGACTTATTAGACCGCCTACGCGCCCTTTACGCCCAGTAATTCCGGACAACGCTTGCCCCCTACGTATTACCGCGGCTGCTGGCACGTAGTTAGCCGGGGCTTCCTCCAGAGGTACTGTCATTATTCATCCCTCTAGACAGAGCTTTACGACCCGAAGGCCTTCTTCGCTCACGCGGCGTTGCTGCGTCAGGGTTTCCCCCATTGCGCAATATTCCCCACTGCTGCCTCCCGTAGGAGTCTGGGCCGTGTCTCAGTCCCAGTGTGGCCGATCACCCTCTCAGGTCGGCTACCCATCGTCGCCTTGGTGGGCTGTTATCTCACCAACTAGCTAATGGGACGCGGGACCATCTTGTAGCACCTTAAGTTTTGACTTCATTACCATGCGGTATTGAAGTGTCATGGGGTATTAATCCCGGTTTCCCGAGGCTATCCCCCTCTACAAGGTAGGTTTCCCACGCGTTACTCACCCGTCCGCCGCTAAGTTTATTGGTTTTCGTCCGAAGACTCCATCCTATAAACTCCGCTCGACTTGCATGTGTTAGGCACGCCGCCAGCGTTCGTCCTGAGCCAGGATCAAACTCTCTAATTAAATAGTTTGTTTTCTGGCCAGTCTTTCTGGCTTGTGTTATCTTCGAATGAATTCGAAGCTACTTATTGATTACTGTTTGTTTCAAAAGAATTTAAGGTTTTTGCCCTTACTTCCTTACACTGTTCTATTTTCAAAGACCAATTTCTATTCTATATATTGTAAAATATTTCATAAAGCGACGACTTAATGGAGTCTTTACCCTCCTTACTCTGTTTGCCTTATTTAGAAAAAAGGCGACATTTGTGGATGAGTATATGAAGATATTTTACATTTTCCGAAATGCATACAATGCATTCCCTATATGTTGTTACATCAGCTTTCGCCGTTTGCAACAGCTATTTTATTATATATCTTGCTTTCTTACTTGTCAACCACTTTTTTTAATAATTTTTTTTTTGTTATGCCATATTCTACTCTAGGTGTTTTTGATTTTGTGGCGACTTGTACTACTTTACCAGGAATCTTATACTCTGTCAATAGATAACTCTCGGTAAATATTACCATATAATTAAAAGAAGACTCAACCTACTATATAATAGATTAAGTCTTTTAAGCTTATTTTATTTCTGGTTTCATTGTTGGGAATAACAATACATCTCTTATTGATTGTGTATTGGTTAGAAACATAATTAGTCTATCTACCCCAATACCTAATCCGCCTGTAGGGGGTAATCCTATTTCTAATGCATTTACAAAATCCTCATCCATCATATGTGCTTCTTCATCACCTGATTCCCTTGCCTCTAATTGAGACATAAATCTTTGTTTTTGATCTATAGGATCATTTAGTTCAGAAAAACCGTTGGCGATTTCTCTTCCAAAGATAAAAGCTTCAAAACGATTTGTAATAACTGGATTATCTGGATTTCTCTTAGCAAGAGGAGATACATCAACAGGATGATGTAAAACAAAGGTAGGCTGCATTAAATCTGATTCGCAATATTCCTCAAAGGCGATATTAATTATTTCTCCCTTTGTTAATTTATCTATGTTTTCTATGTATTTTAAACTTCTTCCCAAATTTCTAGCCTCTTCATCACTATTTGCTGACATAAAGTCTATACCTGTTTTTTCTGCAACCATCTCATGCATGGATACTCTTTTCCAAGGTGCCTTTAACTCTATTTCATTTTCACCATAATTTATTTTAGTTGTACCTATTACTTCTCTTGCAACGAATTCAACAAGATTTTCTGTGATTTCCATCATATCATTATAATCAGCATAAGCTTCATATAGTTCAATAGCAGTATATTCTGGATTGTGTTTATATGACATGCCTTCGTTCCTAAACATTCTCCCCATCTCATACACCTTATCAAATCCTCCAACAATAAGTCTCTTGAGGAATAATTCATTTGCAATCCTTAAGTACATGTCAATATCTAAGGTGTTATGATGGGTAATAAAGGGTCTAGCATTAGCTCCTCCGGCAATAGTATTTAATATTGGAGTCTCTACCTCAAGATAGTCCTTATTGTCTAAAAACTCCCTTATTTTCTTTATGATTTTTGTTCTTTTAACAAATACATCCTTTACTTCAGGATTTACTATTAAATCAACATATCTTTGTCTATAACGAAGGTCTTGGTCCTTTAATCCATGCCATTTTTCAGGTAAAGGTTGTAATGATTTAGTAAGAAGCTTTATCTCATGTACTTTTAAAGATATTTCACCTCTTTTGGTTCTAAAAATCTCTCCGGTTACCCCAATAATATCTCCAAGATCAAAGGTAGTATATTCTAGATAACTTTCTTCCCCGATTTGATCTTGTCTCACATATATCTGAAATCTACCTTGCATATCTTGGATATGTGCAAAGCCCGCTTTACCATGACCTCTTTTTGATACTATTCTGCCAGCTATAGAAGCTATTTGACCTTCTAAGTTTTCAAAATCTTTTAATATATCTTGAGATTGATGAGTTCTATTAAATTTTTCTATTGAAAATGGATTTTTCCCTTTTTGTTGAAGATCCTTTAGTTTCTCTCTGCGGATTAATAAAATTTCACTTAAATCCTGTTCATCCATTGGATGATTTTCTTCCTTTGTCATAATAATCCCTCCAAAACTATTTGCTTATATTAAGTATCTCATATTTTAGAACACCATCAGGAACTGATATTTCAACAACGCTGCCAATTTTATTACCTATTATGGCTCTTCCGACTGGTGATTCATTAGATATCTTAAGTTCAATAGGATCTGCCTCTGCAGAACCAACAATAGTATATTCTACTTCTTCATCATCCTCTAGATCCCTTACAGTTACTTTTGAACCTATATTTACTACATCTGTAGTAATATCCTCTTCATCAATAACCTTTGCCTTTTTTAACATGTTTTCAATAGTTGCTATTCTTCCTTCAATAAATGCCTGCTCATTTTTTGCCTCGTCGTATTCTGAGTTTTCACTAATATCTCCAAAAGCCAGTGCTTGTTTAATTCTTTCAGAAACCTCTTTCCTTTTTACTGACTTATATTCTTCTAATTCTTTTTCTAGTTTAACAAGTCCTTCATATGTTAGTATTACTTCTTTGTTGTTTACCATTTCTAACTCCCCTTTTCTTTTAATTAGATATTATAATAGGTAATATATGAACAAAGCTTAATTTATATGCTGTTTCATCTCCTATTATTTTATTCCCATTATTCTTTCTAATATCCCCTTAAAAGCAATATATTTCTGTCATTTTTATTTTGTGCCCAAATCTTAAACACTTGTGAAATAGGAAGGTTTTGTCCCTAGAGAGGCATTGAACTTGCCTACTTCAAAATAAAGCATAACAAGCGCCAAGAGGAACTTGTTATGCCTATATGCCTAGTATTATAATGTAGAAGATTTTTCTTGTCAAGTGAATCACAATATTAATGTAAAACATAATAATAAAACTAGTATGCATTTAATTTAGAAATCCGAGATATGAATTTCCTTATTATAATTTTTAACCCCTGTAATGTTAAAATTATTATCCTGTGCCATTTTATTTATACTATCAATCTTTTCTATTTCTATATCTTCACCTAAACTTAAACATTCGAAATTTTTTTCTAAGCTTAATAAAATTGTTTCTCCCAAAGCTGCACTACAGGTATTAGGTGAAAATCCAAAATCAAAACCAAAGTCAACATTAAAAGGCAATTTTACTATTCCACCATCAATAAAAAAAACATCCTGTCTTTTTTTCTCTAATTCTTTGGTCACAATTCTTGGCCTGGATAAATCACATATAATGGCTCCTTTTTTTATAATCTCTATGTTTATATCTAAATCATCAGTATTAGCAGCTATTACTATAATATCTCCTCTTTTTACTGCAGATTGTGTATTATCGGTTATGTGTATTGCTGTACCTGTTTCTGTAAGAATTCTTTGGGATAGGTCTTCTAGTAAATTTCTATTTTCTGATACCAATGTTAGATATTTTGCCTCCTTAGCAAGATATCTTGCTATTACACTTCCAATAGCTTCGTTGATACCTATAATGGTTAAATCACATTCCTTAAAATCCTTATCCATTATTTCTGTTGCTTTTTTAATCCCACCTATTGCAGATGATATTGAATATGTTCTTCCGGTGGTTATTGGAATGGATAAATTTTCACTAATTGAAGCTCTTGCATTACCTATAATAGATGTATAAGACTCCATGCCTATAATATCAGCTCCAAGCTTTTGAGCTAATTTCCCAGCCTTGATAATCTTTTTTACAATCTGTTCTTCAGGAAGCTCCAACATCTGCTTTAGGGTAAGGGGTATTGCTATTAAATAACCCTGAAGCTCTCCCCTGGAGCTACTTATACCTTTAATTTCAGAAATTTTAAAGGGCAAAAGTAATTTCCCTATTGATTTCACCATAAAATCAGGGGTATTTTCTAATATAGGAAATTTCTTATAGAAATCCTGTATTTCTATAGGATGAATAATAAATGCAAATTTATTCATTTTTTCACCAACTTTTTATTTTTGTACCTCTTCTAAACTTTTATATTCATCATTAAGGTATATTATTCGTGGTGAAAAATTAATTTTATTTAATAAATCTATATAATCCTCCTGTGTTAAATCCATATAATGCTTACCTGCAAGGCTAATTAGAACACCTTCCATTACATTTGTACCAAAGGATCGTCCATTAAATTCCGGTGTAGTTGTTATCAGTAAGCTTACTCCCTTTTCCTTTAATCTATCTACATTATCTTGGGTTATAGTGTTTGTAATAATAATTTTATTATCCAATCTCTCAGGCATAAATTGTTGTATATAAAGAAAATCTCCTGCAATAATATCAACTGATTGATATATTTTTTCTAAATTTTTATTTCTTTTATTTTCTTCATCCTGTTTTTTTCCGGTTGGATATAGCATTTCAAAGGGAAGATGCCTTACAACTGGTAATAAAATACTTGCAATCCTTTTTAAGGAAGTCAGTGAGTGTGGGAAATATGGAATACCTAAAGCATAAAATACATCTCCGTATATTCCCTTTGCCCCGGTTTTTTTTAGGCTTTCTGCCAGTCCAAAACGATCTATAGCTGAAGTTATAAGTACTGACTTGCTTTTAAAATCAATAATCTTTTCCTTATCTAGATAATCTATAACCATTCTTTCTAGAGTATTTTTTAAACCTGTACCATCCACCATTGGGGTTTTAATTGCAGCCCTTTGAATTGGTAAAGCGGAGCGTAGCATATATTTTTTATTTTTTATAGTTAAATATAAATCAATCCCTCCCATACCAAAGGCATCAACCTTTCCATCATGTTCTTTAATAATTTCTATAGCTTTCTTCTTATCTCCATCTGTGCCCAATCTTTCTATTGAAAACTTTTCCCCTAGTATTTCTGCTTCTACCCTATGATTTCTAGTTGAGGATCCTAAGCTAACACTTAAAACTTTTTTCATTCCTTCCCCTCCCAATGGTTTAAAATATAATCTAACACTATATAATCCATTATTAAAATTTTATGGTTATTAAAATTGTACTATAATGAAATTGCACTATCCTTCATAATATATTATTACTATATTAAAAAAATAAAACCTTAACATAAATTTTACTCCATTTTTCTTTTATTTCAAAATATATCTAAAAGTATCTAGTTGGTTTCGATATAAACATAATATTGAAAACTTAATTTTCATAGTAATAGGTTGATTAAAAATCCTGGTTTAAATAATCAGATAATAATGATATAACCTGACTTTGGCTTTCTAATTTATTTGTCTCTCTTCTAAGTATTGTGGCTTTCTTTAATCCTTTAGTATACCAAGCTATATGTTTTCTCATTTCCCTTATAGCTATTTTCTCGCCCTTATATTGTACAAGCATTTCCATATGTTTAATTATCATTGCTATGATCTCTTGTGTTGAAGGTAATGGTAATAACTCTCCTGTTTTTAGGTAGTGTATGGTCCTTTTGAAAATCCATGGATTACCCTGAGCTGCTCTTCCTATCAATATTGCATCACAGCCTGTATACTCCATCATATGCTTTGCACTTTCAGGAGAACATACATCCCCATTCCCAATCACTGGTATTGAAACTTGTTTTTTAACATCTCTTATTATGTCCCAATCAGCTTGTCCGCTATAATATTGTTCCCTGGTTCGACCATGAATTGCTATAGCCTTTGCTCCAGCCTCCTGGGCTATTATTGCCATATCAACTGCATTTATCAAGCTATCATCCCAACCCTTACGAATCTTTATCGTAACAGGCTTTTCGCTTGACTTTACTACTGCCCTAATAACTTTTCCAGCAAGTTTCGGTTTTTTCATTAAAGCTGAGCCATCCCCATTTTTAGTTATTTTAGGAGTAGGACAGCCCATGTTTATATCTAAAAATTGAAAGGACATCTCATTTAACTGTTTAGCAATTTCCCCCATTATCTCGGGTTCTGATCCAAAGATTTGAAGAGAAATTGGTTGTTCTTTTTTATCAATGTCCAAAAGCTTAGTTGTTTTGTCATTATCATAATACAGACCTTTAGCACTTATCATCTCTGTATATAAGAGTCCACAGCCCATCTCCTTCACCAAAACACGATAGGGTAAGTCTGTAACTCCTGCCATAGGCGCTAAGAAAACAGGATTATCTAATTCTACATTTCCTATCTTCAATGTCATCTCTCCCTTAGCTAATTTACTAGGCATTATTTCTCTCATATATAATCCTTAGTCCCTCTAGTGTCAGATTACTGTCTACAATATCAATTGATTTTGCCTCAGAGGAAATCATTCTTGCCATACCACCTGTAGCCACAGATTTTATATCTCTGCTGCCCATTTCATCTCTCATTCTCTCTACTATTGAATCCACTAAGCCAGCATATCCGTATACCATACCTGCCTGCATACTACTTACTGTATTTTTACAAATAACCTGGGGTGGCTTGATGAGTTCGATTCTTGGTAATTTAGCAGCCTTTTCAAATAAAGCATCGGCTGATAGCCTTATACCTGGTGCTATAATACCCCCTAGATATTCACATTTATCTGAAATGGAACAAAAAGTTGTAGCAGTTCCAAAGTCTACTACAATTATTGGCCCTCCGTATAATTCAAAGGCTGCAACTCCATTAACTATCCTATCTGCTCCAACCTCTTTTGGATTATCATATTTTATATTCATTCCAGTTCTTGTACCCGGTCCAACTATTAAAGGTTGAACACCGCAATATTTTCTTGCCATATGCTCTAGGGAATACATCAAGTTTGGAACTACTGATGAAATTATAACTGCATTTATATCAATTAGATCTATACCCCTATATTTAAATAATCCATTAATAAGCATTCCATATTCATCAGCGGTTTTTTCACCCTCTGTTGATAAACGATAACTCTCAATCAGTTTTTTACCATTATATACTCCTAATACCATATTGGTATTCCCTACATCAAATACTAAAATCATATTTCTCACCCTCTTAGCTTTATTATCTTATAAATTTTATATTTTAAACATCTGGCTTATGCATTGAGAAAGTGTATAAAAGTACACTCCTTTATTAATCTGGAAAATTTACTCCTTTCCAAGAAAGATTAACTATTCTAGTTCATAAGAAAGCAGGCAGACTAGCTGCCTGCAATTTTATTTATCCTTTTCCCCAAGAAACCTAAATAAAGCTCTAATAATAACCACCGTTATCATAGCGCCTACTATTGCCTCGGGAATACCTTGTGTTACTGCAATACCTGCTGCTGCTGCAAATGGAATAATTTTAAATAATACACCTAGTCCTAATACTCCTATGGTATTAGTTAATCCTCCAACTATTGCTGATACTATAGAGCTTTTGGTCCATTTGTAGCTGTAATAAGCAAACAATCCTATTAGTATTCTTGGTAGAATTGCAATGATTGGGTTCTTTAGTAAAGGTGAGCCCGTAGTTATAAAGCTAATTAATCCAAAAATAAATCCGACAAACATACCAACTATTGGTCCTTCAATAATCGCCCCTACTATAACAGGTATATGCATTATGGTTGCTCTACCAGCTAATGTAGGTACAGGTATTAACCCTAAGGGAGTTAACCCTAAAACAATAGCTATAGCTGACAACATACCAGTTATAGCAATGGTTCTTGTAGTTGCTTTCACTTTTACACCTCCGTTCTGGTTCCTCTCGGATACCAGTCGTATTATAGATTATATATATTAATTGTCCAGTTCCCATATGGGATACCAGCCAAAGCATATTTATTTTATCAAAATTTAAAATACATATCAATTAATATTTAGTAAATAAATTGCTATAAAATGGATAATTAAATATTAAACATAATTATCAATACCTCTCACCATAACATCTCCGTAATTTATTTCAATAAATTTTTCCTCATCTGTTTTTAGAATTAACGCACCATCCTTATTTATGTCTACTGCTGTTCCTATTAATTCTTTTCCATTCACGGTTGCCTTAACCTGTTTACCAAGATTGCATGATAATCCTTTCCATTCTTCTAATATATTTTCAAAATCCATACCCTGTATAAAAGCTAAGTATCGTTTTTCTATATTTTCTAATATCTTTCTAGCTAATTCCTGTCGCGATACTTTTTTACCTGTTTCCTGGGCTAAGGAGATGGCACGTTGCTGCACCTCTATAGGAAAATCATCCTGCATAGCATTTACATTAACTCCTATTCCAATAATGATATGATTAACAAAGTCAATCTCTGCATTCATTTCTGTAAGAATTCCACATACTTTCTTATTATTGATTATAATATCATTAGGCCATTTTATTTTAGCATTAAGACCTGTTACTTCCTTAATTGATTTTGCAACTGCCACAGCAGATAATAGAGTAAACTTTGGTCCTTGACTTGGAGATATATCTGGTCTTAATAATATGGTCATCCAAATACCTGTTCCCTTTGGAGATTCCCATGTTCTCCCTCTACGCCCTCTACCCTTTAATTGTTCTTCAGCGGTAATTACCAAACCCTCTTTTGCCCTCTTAAGTGCAAACTCCTTAGCTGTATCATTAGTTGAAGTTATTGAGTCAAAATGTATTATTTCCTTACCTATGATTTTAGTCTGCAAGCCACTTTGGATTTCTATTTCACTTAGTAAATCCGGTGTACCCCTTAGTATGTAACCTTTTCTTGGAACAGATTCTATTTTATATCCTTCTTCTTTTAATATATTAATGTTTTTCCAAATAGCAGTTCTTGAAACCTCTAATTTTTCACTTAATTTTTCACCAGATACATGCTGATTTGAATGTTGTCTTAATATTTTTATAATCTTTTCCCTCACATTTTCTCCCCCCTACCTACTTCTCTAAAATTGCTATTTAGATGTTTAATTCCATTACAATACGATGTTCTCCTTTTCCATATTCATTTTTATGCTCATTAATAATTTTAAACCCCATTTTCTGTTCATAAACTCTTATGGCTGGATAATTTTTCGGATCAACAGTTAATTCTATAGTATCTATTCCTTCTTTTCTTAGTTCATCAAAACATAGCTTAAGAAATTTAGTCCCGAATCCTTTCCCTCTATATTCTTTAGCGATGCTTATGCCATATAAATATGCCTTATTTACATTATCCCAATCCTTAATGAATTGGGCACCCCCTGCTATTTCATCACTAAAATATAATGCAATAATTCTTCCATGACGCATTATTGGTACCATTGTCCATTCATCTAATCCACCCTCATTAAATGCCTGTTTATCTAATTCAATTAGTCTGCCTATAACATAAGGATCATTTTTTTTAATAATTTTAATATGTAGATTTTGAAGTTCCTTTATATTTTTATCCATTGTTCATCCTCCTTTATATAGTGTAGTACATAGGGAGAGGTCACAGCTGATAATAGGCTGGGATATAATAATTTAAACTTAATTTCCTGTCCAATTTCGTATTTTATTGTACTTTCAGTTATATCGATAATAATTTGGTCACTGCTACCTCCTAAAATTTTAATATTATCATCCATAGGCTTTAATCCACTTAAGATAACATCTTGTTTTCCTAAAGCTATAATAGCTCTCTTTCTAACACCTAGATCCTTGAATTTTGGTGTATTACCAAAGGCATCTTTCCCTACTTTCCCAATGGGTATAGATGGCTTTTCTTTTATCTCAATTATTTCAGATATTAAAGTAAATGTATCTTGATAAGTACCTGGAATCAGTGTATTGCTGGTGCTTTCTCGCCCTAATAGTATTGCTTCTCCTATCCTAAGGTGATTTACTTCCTTAGGCATTTCTCCCTTTATTACTAAGGGTAAACAATTAGTTCCTCCTGCAGATATTAAGGGGATGGTAATATCAAACCTTTCTTGTATTTTAGTAACCAGATCCACTAATTGCTGCATTTTTTCTTTAGTAGGTAATATACCACCATAACATCCTAGATTTGTACCAACTCCTCTTAAATTAATTCCCTTAAGAGAAATAATCCTTTTAATCATAGGGATCACTTGATCAATCATTAAACCCTCACGCAAATCACCTAAATCCACCATTAATATTATGTCATGCTTTACCCCTTTATTAGAAGCTTCCTTATCTATTGCTTGTATTACCTTCCACTCTGACATAAGGCTCACATCAAAATATTTGACGACTTCGCGGCTTCTACTCACCCTAGGAATTCGAATCAACATAGTTGGAGCTTTTAACTTTGCCTTTTTTATCTTCTTTATATTAATTATTCTAGCATCAGCTAGATGGGTAACTCCTCCCTTGAGCATTGCTCTTGCTACCTCAGGCATACCCGCTACCCCTTTGGTTACTCCTGCAACATTTATATCTTTTTTATTGCAAATATCCACTATGGTTTTAGCATTATGTTGAATTTTATCTAAGTCAATCTCTAACCTTAATGTATTCATAATTTCAACTCCCCATATAGTATCTTAATATTTTTACCCAAATATAGCAAAAGAAAACCATCAGGAATCTAAAAAAAGCAGCAAAGCTGCTTCCACTTGGGAAACCTAGTTTCCCTAGGCGATGGCAAAACCAGCCATCTGAGCACCCTTCTTAATACGGCAGGGGATCCTCCCCTACAACCCCTAATTTTTATATTATAGGAAAGTAAAACTTTCCTATAATATAAAAAAGGCTATATCCTTTAAGGATATAACCTTTGTATTATAGTTTAACCAAATATAGATAATAATAATCCCGCTGCTACTGCCGAACCAATAACCCCTGCAACATTAGGTCCCATTGCATGCATAAGAAGGAAATTGGATGGGTTTTCCTTTTGTCCTACTGTTTGGGATACACGAGCTGCCATAGGTACAGCTGATACCCCAGCAGAACCAATAAGTGGATTTACCTTTCCACCTGAAGTTTTGTACATTATTTTTCCTAATATTACTCCTACTGCCGTACCAAAGGCAAAGGCTAATAAACCTAATGCAATAATCATTAGAGTTTCTGCCCTTAGAAAAGCTTCTGCATTTGCCGTAGCTCCAACGGTAACCCCTAAGAAAATTGTAACAATATTCATCAATTCATTTTGTGCTGTTTTAGAAAGTCTTTCTGTTACTCCTGATTCCTTAAAAAGATTTCCTAGCATTAGCATTCCAACTAATGGAGCTGCTGAGGGTAAAATTAATGAAACTAACACAGTTACCATAATTGGAAATACTATTTTTTCCTTTTTTGATACTGGCCTTAGTTGATCCATAACAACAACACGCTCTTTTTTTGTAGTAAGAGCTCGCATAATTGGAGGCTGAATAATAGGTACTAGTGCCATATAGGAATATGCAGCTACCGCAATAGGACCTAATAGATGTGGCGCTAGTTTTGACGTTAAGTATATGGCAGTAGGACCATCTGCACCTCCGATAATTCCAATAGAAGCTGCTTCTGGACCACTAAACCCAAGTAAAATAGCCCCAAGAAATACTGCAAAAATTCCAAATTGAGCTGCAGCACCTAACAATATACTTCTTGGATTTGCAATCAAAGGTCCAAAGTCAGTCATAGCACCTACTCCCATAAAGATTAATGGAGGATATATACCTAATTTTACACCTTGATAAAGATAATATAATAGTCCTCCAGGCTGAAAGCTAGCCTCACCATAAACCCCTGTTGGTCCTTCCATTAATCCACTTAAGGGTAAATTCGCCAGAAGCATACCAAAACCTATAGGTAATAATAGTAATGGCTCGAATTTTTTTACAATTGCTAAATATAGTAATACAAAGGAAACTAATAACATAATGATTTGTCCTAGATTAATCGTCGCAAATCCCATGCTATTAATAAACCCTTGCAAACCTGTTCCTAAAGCTTCTAACATTTATATTTCACCACTTTCCATCTTTATTAAAATATGTCCTATTCAAAGGTTACTAATAGGTCTCCGCCGCCTACTGCAACTCCTTCTTTTACTTCCACTGATGCTATTACCCCATCTGCTGGTGCAAATATTTCATTTTCCATTTTCATGGCTTCAAGTATAATAAGCACATCTCCACTTTTTACACTATCTCCTGGCTTTACTAAAACCTTCCATATGTTTCCAGGCATTGGTGAAGTTACACTGGCACCGCCTCCTGCTGGTGCTGCCTTTGGTGCCGCCTTTGGTGCAGGCGCTGGCGCTGCTGCCTTTGGTGCTGGTGCAGCTGGTGCTGGAGTAGCTGGTGCTGGTGCTGGTGTAGTTTGTGCTGATCCATCCTTTACTTCTTCTACTTCAACTTCATAGGATTTTCCATTTACATTGATTATATATTTTTTCATTAATATTTCCTCCTTAATGTGTTTTCAAACATTATAGTCTATCTAACATTCGTTCTTGTCTTCCTATAGTTGCCCAAACATTATTTTTTTGAGGAACTGGCTTTATAGATTTAATAAAAAACTCTTCTATAGAATTACCACTAAGACTTGCAATAGCCGCAGAAATCACGGCAATTATCTCCTCATCGTCCTGTTGTGCATTATCTGTGATATTTGTTGCATTGGTAATACTATCAGTTTTTACTGCTTCATCATTAGGAGTAGCTTTTTTTTTATTATTTTCCCCTGCTGATATTCTTAATATGTCTAAAGCGAAGGATAAAATAACTAGAACGGCAAACACAACTCCCATTCCCAGGAGTGTAACACCTAATCCGTTTATCAATTTATCGCCTAAGGACATAGAATCTGTAAATAACATTTTATCACCTCTTTGCTTAAATTAACTGTTCTACTATTATACTGGTAAATTACCATGTTTTTTTGTAGGCCTTGTTTCTCTCTTGCTTGCTAACATTTCAAAAGCACTTGCTAATCTTTGTCTTGTAGATGCTGGTTCTATTACATCATCCACATATCCTCTTGATGCTGCAACATAGGGATTAGCAAATTTTTCTTTATATTCATTTACTTTTTCAGCTCTCTTAGCTACTGGATCTTCTGCATTTTCTATTTCTCTTCTGAAGATGATATTTGCCGCCCCATCTGGTCCCATTACAGCTATTTCAGCAGTTGGCCATGCTAATACAGTATCAGCGCCTAATTCCTTATTACACATTCCTATATAAGCTCCACCATATGCTTTTCTTACAATTAATGTTACCTTTGGAACTGTTGCTTCAGAATATGCATAAAGCATCTTTGCTCCATGACGAATAATACCACCATACTCTTGGGATGTTCCTGGTAAAAATCCTGGTACATCAACAATATTAAGAACTGGAATATTAAAAGCATCACAGGTTCTAATAAATCTACCCGCCTTATCTGATGCATTTATATCTAAACAACCAGCCAGTATCTTCGGTTGATTTGCAATAACTCCTATAGATTGTCCATTTATTCTTATAAATCCTGTAACCATATTTAATGCATAATACGCCTGAGTTTCCATAAATTCACCATTATCTGCTATTGTAGTTATTATATCCTTAATATCATATGGCTTATTAGGATTTTCTGGAATTATTTCATTTAGACTTTCTTCTATCCTATTTAGATCATCATTGGTTTCATAATATGGTGCACTTTCCATATTATTTGAAGGTAAAAAGCTTAATAATCGTTTTATATCTTCTATACAAGCCTCATCGTTAGAGCTCATAAAATGTGCTACTCCACTAGTGGCATTATGGGTCATAGCGCCTCCTAGTTCTTCTGAGGTTACATCCTCGCCGGTAACAGTTTTTATAACTTGAGGTCCAGTAATAAACATTTGACTAGTTTTATCTACCATAAACACAAAGTCTGTAATAGCCGGTGAATAAACAGCTCCGCCTGCACATGGTCCCATTATTACAGATATTTGAGGTATAACGCCAGATGCAATGGTATTTCTAAAAAAGATTTTTCCGTATCCACTTAAGGCATCTACACCCTCTTGAATTCTAGCACCACCTGAATCATTCATACCAATGATTGGTGCTCCCATTTTCATAGCCATATCCATTACATTAACGATTTTTTCAGCATGCATATTTCCTAAGGAACCACCTATTACTGTGAAATCCTGAGCATAAGCATAAACTAATCGGCCATCCACTGTTCCATAACCTGTAACTACACCTTCCGCCGGAGCTTCAACCTTATCCATACCGAAATCTGTACTTCTATGTTTTACAAAACCTCCAATTTCAATAAAGCTACCTTCATCAAACAAAAGGTTTATACGCTCTCTAGCACTTAGTTTTCCTCTTTTATGCTGTTTTTCTATTTTGTCCTCTCCACCTCCTACCTTTAATTGCTCTTTTTTCTCTCGCAATTCTTCTAACTTCTTTGTCATATTGATACCTCCACTATCTTAATTTAATAGCTATTTACTACTTTTAAGAAAATAACATAATTGACTTTCTTATATACATAGATATATTCATACTAGAAAAAGTAATTATAATTTGTATTTAATAAAAAGTCTTGTTTATGCAATTTCCTTTACTTATTATTTATAGAAAAAGAAGGAATTATCCCTCACCATTCTAATCATCTTTGGCAAAGCTCTATCAATACCCCTTGAGTAGATTTTGGGTGTAAGAAAGCTATCTTTGCACCACCTGCTCCATATCTTGGGGTTTCGTCTATTAATCTAATACCTTTTTCTTTCATTTCTTCTAAAGCCTTTTCAATATCATCCACTTCAAGAGCGATATGCTGTATTCCTTGTCCCTTTTTTTCAATAAATTTAGCAATAGGTCCTTCTGCATCGGTAGATTCTAATAGTTCAAATTCTGTATCTTTTATGGGTAAAAATGCCGTTTTAACTTTTTGCTCCTCAACAACCTCTATACCTTGAAGAGTTAAACCAAAAATATCAGTATATAATCCCAAAGATTCCTCAATACTCTTAACAGCAATTCCTATATGATCTATCTTTTTAATCATTATGTACCCCCCTATTTATAAATGATTTTAATATTTCATCACTTGCTGTATAAGGATCAATCTCCTTTTTAACAACCTTCTCAGTTATCGTATCAATTTGATTATCCTTATGTTTATTATCAAAAATATGTGTTACCATATTACTCTTTGCAATTTCTATTATTTCCCTTTTAATATTTTCTTTTCTTATATTCTTTAACTTTTTAGATTGAGTTAGATAATCCATATGGTCTTTTATGCTTTCGCATATTTCATTTATCCCAGTCTTTTCTCTTGCTACTGCTTGTAATACAGGTGGCCTCCAACCCATTTCATGTCTATAATCCAACATCATTTCTAGTTCAATTATAGTACGATTTGCTCCTTCAAGATCCGCCTTGTTTACTACAAATATATCTCCGATTTCCATAATGCCTGCCTTTATTGCCTGTATATCATCACCAAGTCCAGGTACCATAACCATTATGGTGCTATCTACAGCCTTTACAATGTCTACTTCTGATTGTCCTACTCCTACTGTTTCTACAAATATATAATCCATACCATAGGCATCGAAAACCTTAACAACTCCCAGCGTAGCCTTTGCTAATCCACCCAAAGCGCCTCTACTACCCATGCTGCGTATAAAGACATCCGGATCATTGGTCAGATCATTCATTCGTATTCGATCCCCTAATATAGCTCCCCCTGTAAAGGGACTGGTGGGGTCAACAGCAATAATAGCTATTTTCTTACCTTTTTTTCTAAGTTCCTTCACTAATTTGTCAGTAAGAGTACTTTTGCCCGCTCCCGGAGGACCAGTTATACCTATTACATGTGCATTACCTGTATAATAATATATTTCCTTCAATACATCAATAGATAGAGGGTCATTATTTTCTATTAAGGTGATTAATCTTGCTAAAGTTCTTTTATCTCCCCCTAATAACTTCTCAACTAAGTCCATCGTTTTCACACCTTTGAATATATGGTATAAGGTATATGGTATATGGTATAAAAACCTTAAACCTCTAGATGATGCATCTATAATTAATATATATTTACCTTATACCTAATTTTTAGTTTCTCTTTATATTTTCCTTTATATAATCTATAAAGGTAGAAGTAGTTGTACCTGGGGTGAATATCTCAGCTATTCCTACATCCTTTAGTGGTTGAATATCATCTTCTGGAATAACTCCTCCGCCTATAACTAATATATCTTCTATATTATCTTTCTTTAATAAATCCATTACCCTTGGAAAAAGGTGGCTATGTGCCCCTGATAAAATACTCATTGCAATACAATCAACATCCTCTTGTATTGCTGCCTCCACAATTTGTTCAGGAGTTTGCCTAAGTCCAGTATAAATAACTTCCATACCTGCATCCCTAAGAGCTCGGGCAATTACCTTTGCACCTCTGTCGTGCCCATCCAACCCAGGTTTTCCAACTAATACTCTAATAGGTCTATCCATATTTCCTCCTCCTTTACAATTCTGTTTTTCTTTTTTTTAACCTTTGTTATACTAGTCTAATAAATATATATATTTAAGTCGATTGTTTATATTTAATTACTAAAATTAATTTTATTTTCCTATTTTATAGAATTATATTTTGCTGATATTCACCAAATACCTCTCTTAACACATCACAAATTTCTCCTAAAGTAGCATATGCCTTAACTGCATTTTTAATAGGAACCATAAGATTATCATCCCCTTGAGCTACTTTCTTAAGATCAGCTAGGGTCTGGCTTACCAATTGATTATCTCTATTTTCCTTCAACTTTATTAACTTTTGTTTTTGCAATTCTCCTACTGCCGGATCAACCTTCAATAAACCAGTGGGTTTAGGTTCATCAATCTTAAATTTATTCATTCCTACAACAATTCTTTCTTGATCTTCAATTTGTCTTTGATATGTGTAGGCACTATCTTGAATTTCCTTTTGAATATATCCCTTTTCAATTGCCTTAGGTGCTCCGCCTAATGAGTCAATTTTATTGATATATTCTAGGGCATTTTTTTCTAAATTGTTTGTAAGACTTTCTACATAGTAGGAACCTGCTAATGGGTCTATGGTTTCAGTAACTCCACTTTCATATGCTACAATTTGCTGAGTTCTAAGTGCAATTCTTACAGATTCCTCTGCAGGTAACGCCATCGCCTCATCCTTTGAATTAGTATGTAAGGATTGAGTTCCTCCCAATACAGCTGCTAGGGTTTGTATAGCAACCCGAACAATATTATTCTCAGGCTGTTGAGCAGTAAGAGTAGAACCACCAGTTTGTGTATGGAATCTAAGCATGAGGGATTTTTCTTTCTTAGCACCAAATCGCTCCTTCATGATTTTAGCCCATATTCTACGTGCCGCTCTGAACTTCGCAACCTCTTCTAATAGATCATTATGTGAATTAAAGAAAAATGATAATCTTGGTGCAAAATCGTCAACGCTTAGACCTGCGTCTATAGCAGCCTGTACATAAGCAATTCCATCAGCTAATGTAAATGCTACCTCTTGGGCTGCAGTGGATCCAGCTTCTCTAATGTGATATCCGCTTATACTTATGGTATTCCATTTCGGAACTTCCTTATGACAATATTCAAATATATTGGTAATTAACCTCATTGAAGGCTGTACGGGAAATATATATGTACCCCTTGCAATATATTCCTTCAAAATATCATTTTGTATAGTTCCCTTTAATTGATCAGCACTAACACCTTGTTTTTCAGCTACTGCAATATACATAGCTAATAAAACAGACGCTGGAGCATTTATTGTCATAGATGTACTTACCTTATCTAATGGAATATCCTTAAACAATATTTCCATATCCTCTAAAGAATCAATTGCAACTCCAACCTTGCCCACTTCACCCTCAGATATAGAATAATCAGAATCATATCCTATTTGAGTTGGTAAATCAAAGGCTACACTTAAGCCAGTTGTTCCCTGCTCTAATAAATATTTATATCTATTATTAGATTCTTCAGCAGTGGAAAAACCTGCATATTGTCTCATAGTCCATAGTTTTCCTCTATACATTGTAGGTTGAACACCTCTAGTATAGGGATATTCACCTGGCAGTCCTAAGTCCTCATTATAATCTAAATCTGGCATATCAAGTGGAGTATATAGTCTATTAACTTCCTCATTAGAACCAGTAGTAAATTGTTTCTTTCGCTCAGGTCTTTTTTCTAATACCTTTTCTAATTTTTTCTCTTCCCATGCTGTTTTATTGGATTTAAGATTATCCAACTTTTCCTTATCAAACATATAATCTCCTCCTTTTCTTATCTAATTGCAGTCCATATTTTTCTTCAAGCAGCCGTGCTTATATTTAGTATAAGTTCATAAAAACACAGCTTTGCCTTTTGAATACCAAAGCTGTACAATTTAGATGAGTAACAAATTCCCCTTTGATACTCATTTTATGAAGTAGAAAAGTTCTTTTTCAAAAAATATATCAAACTTTCCTGTTTCACAAGGGCGTTAACATTTTGCACGCTTTCTTGTGTAATTATTATTTTATAATCACCATATTAATATTCTTCAAAAAAAAGAGGAATCCTCTTTTTTTTGAAGGTTTTTTTTCAAAAATTCATTTTTTGTTAAATATATGAATTATTTCTTGCAAATATGCTATTTCCCTGTAATTTATATTATTTATTATATTTTTCGTAATTTGCTATTATTTTATCCTTTAATTTCTTTGCTACTCTATCATATTCCTCCTTATTTTCCCATGTATTTCTTGGGTTTAATATATCTGAAGGTACTCCCGGACATTCTTCCGGAATATAGAAGTCGAAAATATCATCCTTATAGAATTTAGTATCTTTTAATCCTCCTGAAACAGCAGCCTTTACTATTGCCCTAGTATATGGAAGATTAATTCTTTCTCCTACACCATAGCCTCCCTTAATATAACCAGTATTAATTAAATAAACATCTATATTATCCTTCTCTATCTTATCCCCTAATAGGTTAGCATAAACCATAGGATTTAGTAACATAAATGGTTCACCGAAACATGCTGAAAAAGTTGTTTGAGGTTCGGTTATTCCTACCTCTGTTCCAGCTACTTTACTTGTATAACCAGACATAAAATGATAAATAGCTTCTTCGCGGTTCAATTTAGAAACAGGCGGCATTACACCAAATGCATCAAAGGTAAGAAAAATTATAGTATTTGGAACACTACCAGCACCAGTTTCTTCTATATTATCTATGTGATGAATTGGATATGCTGCTCTTGTGTTTTCTGTAAAAGTATCATCATAATAATCTGGTACTCTATTTTCATCTAATACTACATTTTCTAAAATAGCTCCATACTTAATTGCATTATAAATTTCCTTTTCCTTTTCCTTGTCTAGATTAATTGCCTTCGCATAACATCCACCTTCAAAATTAAAAATACCATCGTCGCTCCATCCATGTTCATCGTCGCCTATGAGCTTCCTATCTGGATCTGTAGATAGAGTAGTTTTACCTGTGCCAGACAAGCCAAAGAATACGGCAGTATTTCCATCCTCCCCTATATTAGCTGAACAATGCATTGGCATTATTCCTTTTTGTGGCAATATGTAATTCATTACTGAAAATATAGATTTTTTGATTTCTCCTGAATATCCACTTCCACCGATTAAAACTATTTTTTTAGTGAAGTTTACTATAATAAAGCATTCGGATTTTACACCATCTTCTATTCCCTTAGCCTTAAACCCCGGAGCTGAAATTACATTAAAACCTGGTATAAAATTATTTAGTTCTTCTTTATTAGGACGGATAAGCATTTGATTAGAAAACATTGCTTGATATGCGCATTCACACACTACCCTTATTGGTAGAGAATGTTCCTTTAAAGCTCCTACAAAACCATCAAATACAAATAAATCAGTGTTTTTTAGATATTCTAAAACATCATTATAAAGCTTATCAAAGGTTTTTGTCTCAATCGGAAAATTTACATCTCCCCAATTTACATTATCTTTTGTTATATCATCCATTACAATAAATCTGTCATTTGCTGATCTACCGGAGTACTTGCCTGTATTTATAACAATACTACCCTTGTCAGATAGCTTACCTTCTCCTCTTTTTATTACAAATTCCACAAGTTCGGCTACACTAGCATTTCTGTACAAATTCTTATAATCCTTTAAGCCTAAATAATCCAAGTTCACTTTAATTTAGCCCCTTTCTAAATTGATTTTTATTAATCATCATACAAAGCTTATTATAGTAAATACTGCTGGATTTATCAATCCTTTATAAAAAAATAGCTTAAAAACTAGTTTTAAACTATTTAATGTGCTACACTATTTATAATTTTTTAAGTAATTCTTCATTACATATTATAATAAAACGCCTTAGAACAAACCTATAATATTCCCAAATTCATCAATATCTATTTTTTCAGCTGAAGGTACCTTAGGAAGTCCAGGCATAGTCATTATTTCACCTGTCATAACAACAATAAAACCTGCACCTGCTGAGATCTTTGCATCTGATATAGTTATTTTAAAGTTCTGAGGTCTTCCAGCTTTAGATGGATCGTCCGATAGGGAATATTGGGTTTTTGCCATACAAATAGGAAGTGCTGCTAATCCTTGTTCTTCTAATTCTCTAATAACCTTTTCTGCTTTTGGTGTATAATTAGCTCCCAAACCTCCATATATCTCTTTAACTATTTTTTCTATTTTTTCTTTAATAGGTAGTTTCACATCATATAAGACTTTAAAGGTATTTTCACCCTCATTTATTATCTTAATAAGCTTCTCGGCTAATTCTATTCCACCTTTGCCACCTTTTTCCCAAACCTCACAGGGCGCAACCTCCACACCAATTTCTTTACATTTTTGCTGTACTATTGCTATTTCCTCATCAGTGTCTGATGAAAAAATATTTATGGCAACAACTACTGGAACGCCAAACTTTTGTATATTTTCTATTTGTTTTTCTAAATTAGCCAATCCTTTTTTAAGACTAGAAATATCCGGTGATTCTAATGAGTTTTTAGCAGTACCACCGTGCATTTTTAATGCTCTTATAGTTGCTACTAATACCGCTCCATCTGGTCTTAAATTACCAGAACGACATTTAATATTAAAAAATTTTTCTGCCCCTAGATCAGCACCAAAACCTGCTTCAGTTATAACATAATCTGCAAGTTTTAAAGCATATTGAGTAGCCATAATACTATTACACCCATGGGCTATATTTGCAAAGGGACCTCCATGTATAAAAGCTGGTACATTTTCTAGGGTTTGGACTAAATTAGGCTTTATGGCATCCTTAAGAAGTAAGGTTATTGCTCCTTCGACCCTTAAATCTCTTGCTCTTACGGGTCTATTGTTGATATCAAATGCCACAACAATATTCCCTACCCTCTTCTTTAGATCCATCAAATCAGTAGCTAAACATAAAATAGCCATTAATTCAGAGGCAACACTAATTGTAAAGCTATCTTCTCTAGGCATTCCACTAGTCTTTCCTCCTAATCCTACTACTATATTTCGAAGGGCTCGATCATTCATATCCATTACTCTTTTCCATAGAACCCTTCTTACTTCAATTCCTAATACATTACCTCTGTGTATATGGTTATCAATTACAGCTGATAATAAATTATTTGCTGATGTAACTGCATGTAAATCACCAGTAAAATGAAGATTTATATCTTCCATAGGCACAACTTGAGAATAACCTCCCCCAGCGGCTCCTCCCTTGATGCCAAATACAGGCCCTAGGGAGGGTTCCCTTAAGCATATGCAAACTTTTTCTCCAATCTCATTTAAGGCTTGACCTAGTCCAACCGTTGTTGTGGATTTTCCTTCTCCTGCTGGAGTAGGATTTATAGCAGTAACAAGAATTAACTTACCATTTTTATTATCCTTAATCCTATTCCATAGCTTTGGATTAATCTTTGCCTTATACTTCCCATAGGATTCTAGGTCATCTTCTCCTATACCTAATTGCTGAGCAACTTCAAAGATGGGTTTTATTTCTGCCTCTTGGGCAATTTGTATATCACTTTTCATAGTATTTTCCTCCATATGTTTTTTATAATAAGCAACGAAACTACGAAGGCGTCAAATCTTATTGTGAACACACCTTCCTTTTACTTATATTATTGATTAATATATAAATTTATATTACCAACTTTAATAACTTTAAACAAAAAGTCGCCCTTAGGCGACTTTTTGTTTAAATTATGCACTTGCAAAGACTTCTTCAAATTCTGCTCTATCTATCTTTTCCTTTTCCAATAGTCTTTCAGCTACTTTATGAAGTTTACTTAGATTTTCCTCCAATAAGTCATGGGCTGATTGATATGCTTCTTCTATAATGTTTCTCATTTCTTTATCAATAGCTGCTGCTACCTCTTCACTATAATTTCTACTTCTATTAAAGTCCCTTCCCATAAAAACCTCATCCTCTTTAGTTCCAAAGGTCATTGGTCCAAGATTCTCACTCATTCCATATTCTGTAATCATTTTTCTAGCAATGGATGTTGCTCTTTCTAAATCATTTTGTGCTCCGGTACTTATATCGTCTAGCACTATCTTTTCAGCAACTCGTCCTCCTAATAACCCAACAATCTCCTCTAATAATTCTGAACGAGCCATATAGAATTTTTCATCCTCTGGCAAGGATAAGGTATATCCTCCAGCCATTCCTCTAGGAACAATTGATATCTCATGTACTGGATCAACATGGGGTAATAGCTTCATTACAACTGCATGCCCAGCTTCATGATAGGCAGTTAACTTTCTATCCTTTTCGTTTACCACTCTACTGCGTTTTTCTGGACCTGCTATTACCCTGGTTACAGCATCTTCTAATTCATTCATCCCAATAGTTTTTTTATTTCTACGGGCTGCTAATAAAGCCGCTTCATTCATTAAGTTTTCTAAATCTGCTCCAGTAAAACCCGGGGTCCCTTTAGCCACAGTTTTTAAATCAACCTCTTCTTCTAGAGGCTTACCTTTAATATGGACCTGTAAAATTTCTTCTCTACCCTTTACATCAGGTCGACCAACTGGAATTTGTCTATCAAATCTTCCTGGTCTTAATAGTGCAGGGTCTAATATATCTGGTCTATTGGTTGCAGCAACAATTATTATTCCTTCGTTTACACCAAAACCATCCATTTCAACTAGTAATTGATTAAGAGTCTGCTCTCTTTCATCATGTCCTCCACCTAATCCTGCACCTCTTTGACGACCAACAGCATCTATCTCATCTATAAACACAATACAAGGAGAGTTCTTTTTTGCATTTTCAAATAAATCTCTTACTCTTGATGCTCCAACACCAACAAACATTTCTACAAAATCTGAACCACTAATACTAAAGAAAGGAGCACCTGCTTCTCCAGCTATAGCTCTTGCCAATAGGGTTTTACCTGTACCGGGAGGTCCTACTAATAAAACCCCCTTTGGAATTCTTGCCCCTAATTCTAAGAACCTTCTAGGTGATTTAAGAAATTCCACAATTTCCTCTAATTCTTCCTTTTCCTCATCGGCACCTGCAACATCATCAAAGGTAACTTTTTTCTTGTCATCAGAATGCAGCTTTGCTTTGCTTTTCCCAAAGGACATAACCTTTCCGCCTCCCCCTTGGGATTGTTGTGTAAAGACAAAGAAAAATACCACCATCAATATTACTAGGAATAATGTTGGTAAAAGAGAAGACCACCAGGGATTTTGTGCTGGTGCTTTTACATCTGTTTGTTGAATAGTCCCAGCTTTTATAGCCTCATGCACCTCTGGTAGCTGAATAAATATAGATTGAGGAGGAATAACACCATCAAATTTAGTTCCATTTGTTAATGTTCCTGTCACAGAATATTGATCAACTTCCATTTCTTTTACATTACCAGCTTGTATATTCTTTAATATTTCATCATATCGTAATGTGTTTACATCTGTCTCTTCTGTACCAAATAATTGAACTAAAGCTACAATAATAATAAGTATGATTAGATAGAAACTAATCATGCGAAAAAACTTTCTCAAATAAAATACACTCCCCTCAAACTCTATTTCTGTATTAAGTAATATACCATAAAATAAACCGAAAAACAACGATGTCCTTTATTGTAAAAGTTCTTATTTATAAATGTCTTCTTTTAAAACACCTATGTATGGTAAGTTTCTGTACTTTTGAGCATAATCTAATCCATAGCCTACTACAAATTCATCTGGCACTTGAAATCCAATATAATCAACATTAACATTTGATACCTTATTTTCAGGCTTCTCCAATAGACTACAAACCTTAATACTTTTTATCCCCCTACTCTTTAATAAATCCATTAAGTAGCTTAGGGTTAATCCACTGTCTACTATATCCTCTACAATTAAAAGATCCTTATTTTCAATACTTGCATCTAAATCCTTAATAATTCTTACAACCCCAGAGGAATGTGTTGAATTGCCATAGCTAGATACTGCCATAAAATCCATTTCCAGTGGAATATCTATGTTTTGAACTAAATCTGACATGAATAAAACTCCACCCTTTAAAACACATATAACAAGTAGATCCTTTCCCTTATAATCCTTTGAGATTTCTTTTCCCAATTCCATAATTCTATTTTGAAGCTTATCCTTATCTATTAGAATTTTTTTTAAATCATTGTGCATATTTTACAGCCTCCTTATGTTTGCATTCAATAGTTAGAATAATATTTGTATTTTCATCTACAACATATCTTTCATCAACTCTATAACCTACTACCCATATAATACCTTTCTCACTTACTACTAATGGTACTTCATCTCTTTTATCTCTAGGCACTTTTATATCAATGAAATAATCCTTTATTTTTTTTGATCCGATATTACCGCTGGGTTTAAAGGTGTCTCCTGGAATTCTGTTACGAACAAATATTGGTGCTCCAATCTTCTCATAATCAAAATAACCCTTTTTAGAATCACTCTTTATTATATCAACATCTTCTCTTCTTTCCAAATATAAATTTAGCTCCAAATTTAATTCAGGTATAAAGAATTTCTCACCTATAGGCAATGAGTAGCAAAAAGGTTTTATTTGGTCCTTTTCTCCCTGTTTTATTATTAATTGCTTGTATTGTCTTTTTATTCTTATTTCTTGGGGAAGTTGTAATGTCCATGTAGTTTTGCTTTTATCCTCCATCATTTCTACAATTAATTGTATATGAGTATGTTCTATTTCCTTTAGATTACCCTTTACCCATTCTATGGACCTTCGCAACATTTCTTTTTGTTCAAAAGCAGAAAGTTCGGCTAACCAATTCATAGATAAGATGATAGCTTCACCTGATTTATTTATATTTTGACTCCACAATTTCCCCATTTCATTATTAATATAATCCTGTTGTTCCCAAATTATTTCACCCAAATTTTGTAGATTACTCTTTAAGTTACCATTATATTGTTCTAAGTAGGGTAAAACTTCTAAACGAATTTTATTTCTAAAATAAATTGGCTGTAAATTACTCTCATCTGTTTTAGGAAACAATTTATGAACCTTACAATAATCTAATATTTCTTCTCTAGTACAGGATAATAATGGTCTTATTACTCCATCTTCTCTATGGGGTGAAATTCCAGCAAGACCACTTGGACCTGTCCCTCTTAGTATTCTCATTAATATAGTCTCAGCATTATCATCCCTATGTTGTCCCAGGGCAATTTTTTGAAGCTTGTGACTTTCTTTTATTTTATAAAAACAGTTATAACGAACCTCTCTGCCTGCCTCTTCTATAGAAATTCCCTTATTCCTGCTTAATAATTTTATATCCTCCCTATGGGCATAAAAAGGGATATCCCATTCTTGGCATAAATCCCTCACATAAGTTTCATCTTCCTCGGCATGTTCACCCCTTATTAGGTGATTTATGTGTATTACCATTAAACGCAGGTTAAAAGAATATCTTAAAGAATGTAAAATATGTAGTAGACAAATAGAGTCCGGTCCTCCAGAAACAGCTACCAGCACTCCATCACCTGAATTAATCATTTTATACTTCTTTATGTACTTAATGACCTTATCTTTCATCTTATACCAGCCTTCTATTTTATTTATAATTTTTTAATCTTACTTTATTCTACATTTTTTAGTATACCCCTTCAACTAATTTTACAAAACAATAAAAAAAGTAGCAAAGCTACTTTTTAAAAACAATCCTGCCCATTTGCCAATTATTATTAAAACATTAGTCATAAGGGAACAGAGATTAGAAGAGTTTGTTCCCTTTATTTGAATTCTCCCAAACCTTAGCAACTAAGATTGTTGTATCATCTTTTAATTTATTCTTACTTTCTTTTTTTATTTGTTTATGTAGATACTCAGCAATTCTTTGAGGATTTCTACTATTAATTTTCTTTAATTCATCCATAACCCATTTTTCCTTATCTATTACAAGTAAATTAGAATCTAAAACTCCATCTGTTACCATTATTATCAAGTCCCCATCCTTTAAAATTCTTTTACATACATCTATATTTACTTCGTCTAAGATTCCTACAGGCAAAGAATTAGAAGCAATTATTTCAACCTTATCTCCACTTTTTATAAAGGTAGATACCGCTCCTATCTTTATAAATTCAGTTTCTCCGCTATATTGATCAAATATAGTTAAATCTATGGTAGAAAACATTTCATCATTAGATCTTAGCATTAATATTGAATTAATGGTCTTTAAGGCTATTTCTTTATTAAAACCAGCTTCAAAGAAATTCTCTAATAAATTTATTGTTGTTTTACTTTCTTTGGCGGCTCTTTTACCGCTGCCCATTCCATCACTTAGGGCTAGCATGTATTTATCATCCTCAAGAGGAATACTTGTATAACTATCTCCAGACTCCTCATTGGCATTTTTTGCAACCCTAACCACTCCAGTAGAGATATTATAGTTAATAGTCTCTTTAAATGTTACTTTGCACTTATTTTTTATCCCATTACCATTACAAATATGCTGCTCCATTCTTATCTTCTTACCTAAAACATCCGAAATAATTTTCCCCATCTCATTATAGCAATATTCCTTTCCATTACAAGAATTACCATATACCGTCACATCATATCTGCCCTTTGCATCCTCTATTACCATTACATCCTTAATTGATATTCCATTTTTATCAAAGGCAACTAAAATTTCTTCTTCTGCCTCATTTTTAAATAAAATATCCCTTTTCATATCATTGCTTAAATCATATATTACATGGGATATACCCTTCATTTGCTGTGATACTAGATTTTTGCTTTCCACTGCTTGTTTTTTCCAATATTGATTAGACTTATAATTTCCATAAAGACAAATTAATTCTTGGGCAAGCTTCTCAGAATGAATACATATTTTCTTTAAATCTGCCAATTCCCCTTGATTAATTCCATTTACCCTTTCTATCTTATTTAATAGAATAAAAATCCCTTGATAAGTATTATTAAAATTCCTTTCCCAGCACTTTGAATAAAAAGAACATTTACTGCAAACATCCTGTGTAAGTCTATCAAATACTTCATCAAAATCATTTTTATAGGATAATGTATTACTAACAGCAACCTGCTCAAAGCTTTTACCGATTTGGTCAAAAACCTTAGAATATCCCTTTAATCTATCAATAGTTACCTCTCTTATCCTTTCTCCATATAGCTTTTCCCTTTCTATTTGATAATCACCCATTCCTTTTATAGAGGAAATTTTTTCTTCTACTTTATTTGGTAATAATAGCAATAAAACCATCGCTACTAAAATCTCTTCTATATGTATAAAAACCTCAGTAGAACCATTTATATAAAATGTTAATACAGCATTTCCTAATATAAATCCTAAACCAACACTTAATTTCCCAAGGTCCTTAAATATGCCTGCCAATAGACCCGCAAAGGCATATACCCCTATAAATGATGGTGAAACATAGGCGGATAGGCTTGTCACAACTCCTACTATTACCCCTGTAGTTGCACCTAATCCAGAACCAAAATATCTGGCAAAAATTAATATAAAAGCAATACCTAGGATATTTTTTATTGAATAACCATAAACTTCTAAGTTGTTCATGCCCAATAAAGTTAAGGATATTAATATAGCACTACAAATTAATTCTTCATTAGATACAACCTTCCTTTTTACAGAGCCAACCATTAAGGGTAAAGCAGAATTAAATATGAAAAAAACAATAAATGTGATACTACTCTCAAATATTATTAAAATAAAATCATAAAGATAATTGCCTTTAATCCACTGAAGTATTATTCCAGTGAAAAACACAGGTATAGAAGATAATAAAGCCAATTTCCAGGTCTTAGTTTCACTATCTCCCCATTTTTCCAAAACTATATACATTAAAAGAAAAGTGACCCCTCCCCTTATAACATAAAGAGGAGTTTGAACCATCATTAATCCAGGCAACACCATTAATGCCACCCATGATTTTTTCCTTCTCGCTATCATATAGGCAAAGAACGGAAATGCAAAGGGTGAAATCTCATACATGATAATACTGCGCCCAAGGAAAAACCCTATAAAAATTAAAAGTAAATCTTGAAGGGTAAGATTAAAGTAAAATCTATTCTTTGATTTTTCTTTTGAGCTATCCTTTCCTTTATAGGTCGTTCTTTCATATGGAGATACTACATCTAATTTATATGACATCCTTCAACCTCCATTATTGTTTTCTGTCATTATAACAATTTAAATTTGAAATATTTGTCATCAAGGGAAGAATGTTTCTTTATAAGCGTTTGACAAGGTATAGTGGTGATTTGACAAAATGGTGAGGTTTAGGACAATTTATATTATAAAATATTTATAAGTTTTGTAATAATATGTAGAAAAAGAAAAAGATTTTTTATTATCAAAATTACATTTTTACCAATAAACATAAAAAGGCTTAGGAAAAATATTACTTATCCTAAGCCTATAGCTTGTATACTTTTATCTTTAAAGTTCTTTCCTTTTTTTTAAAATATCAACTAATGAGTCATACCCTACATTACTTCCAGTTATAATAATTGCTGTTTTTCCATTATATCTATTGGTGTCTTTGTTTTTTACAACTTCTGCTATCCCTGTAGCTGAAGCACCTTCAATTAACATTCTATGGGTTTTTAACATCAATACCATAGCCTCAGCTATTTCATCCTCTGATATAAGTTGAATTTCATCAACATATTTTTGAACCATTTTAAAGGTATATTGATTATCGTCTCCGATACCACCCAATAAGCTATCAGCTAGTGTTTCCTTTTCCTCCAATCTTATTGGATGACCAGCCTCTATGCTTTTCACCATAACCGGTGCCCTGTCTTGAGAAACGCCAATTACTTTAATATTAGGATTTATGGTCTTAAGGAAAAAAGCTATGCCGGACATTATTCCACCACCTGAAACGGGAACGATTACATTGTTTAGATCAGGCATATCTTCTAATAGTTCAAGGGCAATAGTTCCTTGACCTGCTATTACATAAGGGTCATCAAAGGGGTTTATTACCGTCATTCCCTTTTCCCTTTGTAGCTTAAAACAATAATCTTGGGCATCATCCTGGTTAGAGCCAACTAGTTTTATTTTAGTTCCTAAACTTTGTATAGCCTGAACCTTCACCTGAGGAACATTTTCAGACATACAAATGGTGGATTCAATACCTAATTTATTGGATATGGTAGCAACTGCTAAACCATGGTTTCCTGTAGAGAAAGTAGTAACTCCTAACCTTCTTTCCTCTTCACTAAGACTTAAAATCTTATTAGCAGCCCCTCTAATTTTAAAAGCATTGATGTCCTGTAAATTTTCAAGTTTTAGATAGCAAGGAGTATTAGATAATTCACTTATACCCTTAGAATAGATTAATGGAGTTCTATTTATAAAACCATCTATTCTTTTTTTTGCTTCCCAAATGTCCATAATAGATAAATCCTTAATGATCTTTTCATTCAATAGCATAACCTCCCTATAAATTTTATAAAGATAACAATGCTAAATACTTCTAGATAAACAATTTAAATCCTTCAAAATATTTAAATAATTCAAATGTTTAAAATAAAAAAGACTTAGAGAGATGGGATCTGATTTAATTTATAAAACCATTTTTATAATCATTTTTACAAAAAATAAAATGGTGGTCGCAATAGGGCTCGAACCTATGACCCCCTGCTTGTAAGGCAGGTGCTCTCCCAGCTGAGCTATGCGACCACTGCAAAATAAAATATGGTGACCCCTAGGAGACTCGAACTCCTGTTACCGCCGTGAAAGGGCGGTGTCTTAACCGCTTGACCAAGGGGCCATATAAATGGTAGCGGCGAACGGATTTGAACCGCTGACACTACGGGTATGAACCGTATGCTCTAGCCACCTGAGCTACGCCGCCATGTTATTTGGTTGCGGGAGCCGGATTTGAACCGACGACCTCCGGGTTATGAGCCCGACGAGCTACCTTACTGCTCCATCCCGCGCTAATTAGTTTAATGGTGCCGGGGACCGGAATCGAACCGGTACGATTTCTTAAAATCGCAGGATTTTAAGTCCTGTGCGTCTGCCAGTTCCGCCACCCCGGCATTAAACCATTTGTTAAGACAAAGACTATTATACCCTATACATTCTTGTTCGTCAATGCTTTTTACCTGCTTTTTTTTTCCATGTGATAATAAAGCATTCCTTCTAGGTTATCACTATCACTTACAATTATATTATCTATTTCAAGTATTTCCATAATACTTTTTAATATAATAGTACCTGCGATAATTATATCTGCTCTACCAGGTTGAAGGCCCTTTACTTTCTTTCTCTCATCCAAGTTTAAGGATCTTAATCTATTAAGTATATCTCTAACATCCTGTTTTGATAGCTTGCTATGATGTATCCTTTCGCTGTTATAAACCTCCATGTCTTGCTTAATAGCGGATAATGTGGTAATTGTCCCTCCAATACCTATTATATCCTGTGACCCTTGTGGGGAAAATTTTGGAGAAATCTTTCTGACCATATCCTGTACAGCTTCTTTTATTGCTGACACTTCTTCAATTTTAATTGGATCATTTTTAATATAAGCTTCTGTAATTCTTAAAGCACCAATATCAATGCTAATCATATCTAATATACCATAATCCTTATCCCCAATAATAAACTCTGTACTTCCTCCACCTATATCAATAATTAAGGCATCTTGGGATAATTCATAAATTGCACCCATAAACCCTATTTCCGCCTCTTGTTTACCTGAAAGTATTTCTATAGTAATCCCTAATTCATTTTTTACTCTTTGAATAAAGTCTTTAGAATTCCAGGCATCTCTAAGGGCACTAGTACCAAATACCAGAATTTCTTCCGCTTGTTCTTCTTCAGCCTGCTCTTTAAATAACTTAAGGGCTTTGAGATTTCTTTCCAAGGCTGAAGGTAATATTTCTCCTTCATTTATCCCTTGACCTAAACGAGTGATTTGCATGGTTTTATATGAATTTATAATTCTATTTCCCTCTATTTGACTAATTAACATTCTCATAGAGTTTGTACCAATATCTATTACCCCTATTTTTTTCATCTTTTCTCCCCAATCTGTAACAAAAACGACTTACAGAAATTTTTAAAATAAAAACATCCTCCTTTAGAAGAATGCTTTTTTATCTTATAATAAATTATTATTATTCCTCTATTTAAATGTGACTTTTTTTATAATTGCCACCTCTTTTATCATCAAAGTTTTTCTTTATATATTGTTGTCTTTCTTCACTATCCTTTAAAAATTTTGATAGTTGATCTTCAAAACTTTCACTATTAGTCTGCAGCTGTTCATTTCCGTTCCATTGATATGGACTTTTAGTACTTCTTTTAGGTTCTGCTTGTTTAATAGACAAGCTTATTTTACCATCTTTATCAATAGATAAAATCTTAACCTTAACCTTATCCTTATCCTTCAAATAATTATTAATATCCTTTACATAATTATTTGAAATCTCTGAAATGTGTACTAAACCCGTTTTGCCTTTTTCTAATTGAATAAAAGCCCCAAAATTTGTAATGCCTGTTACGACACCTTCTACAACTTTTCCTACCTCTACCGGCATATCGTAGAAATTCCTCCTTAAATTAATTAATAATAGTACCTTATAATTCTATCATATTATACTTTAATAAAGAATTTTGGTCAACTATCTACCCTTTAATCAGGATTTTCTACTTCTTTTTCTATATACACTTTTTCATCTGGATAAACAAGTCCAAAGTATTTTCTAGCAAGTCTTTCTATATATTTATCAGATTTTGACTTCTCTACTTGTTCTAATAATTGTTGATGATAGTTTTCAGTTTCTTGAATACTCATTTTCAATTCATCTCTTTGTTGAATTAAGCTTTGATGTCTAATTTCTAAGGATATATAGTGATAAGCTAAATAACTCAGCATAATTAATAAAAGAATTATGGTGCTCTTCTTTATCTTTTTTTTCTTTTTCCTCTTATATCTTCCCGGGGTTTCCTTTTTAGAACTCATAATTTATCATCCTTATTTCTTCTTATCTTTCTTAAGTAAGTATTCTACAATATTTAAGCTTATCCTTCTTTTTAATATAATTACATGAATCATTTTATTTATAAAATTTTCCTAAATACTTTTTATATCTATTAAATTGACCTATAATTATTTTGGGAATATTAGAATATTTTATTAACTTACTCTTTACTTTACTGCCCCTTTTATATGTCCTTATATATGGAATATATAAAAGTCTTTTTATCCATCTAAAGGGTACCAAAAGAATATTTACTATAAACTTTGTCATACTAGTTATACATAGTAGTATAAAATGAATTACCCTTTGAATAAATTTGCTAAGCAAAAAGAAATATAAAAGCCAGCCTATAGCAAAACCTAATAGTGTATATACTCTTATAATACCATCATTACTATAAAATAGAATAGACAATACAACAATAATAGCCAGCATCCAAAAGAGTATATCTGTTTTGCCCCTTCCTTTGGTCTTACTATATTTATCATGTAAGAGTATATCTATTATATCGTAAAGAATTCCAATAATTAAACCACCATATAGGGTAAATAGAAAAATATAAATTTGTACCTGTATATTTTCCTCCATTTTCTTCCCTCCATTATAAAGTACTCCCTATATTGTATGATTTAATAGAATGCTTTTAGAAGATTAATTTTTTTTAATAAAATTACAAAAATATATAGTTTAGAAATAATATTTCTAGACTATATAAAAAGTAGTTGTAACTTATTTAAACATTTTTCCTAAAAAATTCCCTCCCTTACTTCTTAAATCCATATTTTCACTATAGGTAAAGGATAAAATTTTCCCTGTAATATTTAAATTTGACTGCTCAACATTTAGATTATTTATATGTAGATCCTCTCCCCGTATGGTTAACAGCCCAAGTTCAGTTTCTAGTATTACAGTGTCTTCATTAAAGCTATGCACATCCTTAATCCCTTGTAAATTTACAATTTTACGATCCAGCACCTCTAATTTATGACCATTTATTCTAGGTGAAATCTTATCTTCCATTTTAGACTACCCCCTTTTTTGATTCTTGTACCATTTATATGTGGACTAGACCCTGTTTATTCCATGTTTTTATTCTTATAAAATTTAAAGGGACCTCTCACAAAATAAAGTCCCTAGGTAGTTTTTTTAATCCCATAGTTTTACTATATTTATATCCTTAAAGTAATGCTTGACGATATCCTCGGCTTTCTTACCATCCTTTGCCATAGCATAGGCACCCCATTGAGACATGCCTACTCCATGTCCATAGCCCTTTCCCTTTATAATTACCTTATCTCCCTGTACATCTATACTTGATATAAAAGTTGATTTAAGCTTAGTACTATCTAGTGCCTTACGAAGCTCAGCTGCTGCTAATTCTTCTCCTCCTATAGTGAATGTCATAGCTCGACCCGAGGGCCCCGTTTCACCAATTTGAATATCTTCAACATTACTTATATTTTTCCCAGTTTCATTTGCTGCCTGTATAATCTGTTGCTTTGTAAATTCAACAGTCCATTGGGCATCCTCCTGGGGTGCTTCATTAGAATCTGGAGAATCTACATTATGAATATAATTCGGTTCCTCCTCCTTATAATTAAGACCTTCCTTTGCAGTGGCAGTTTTTCCACCGGCATGGGAGTGAAACCAGGCATTAATAAAGTTCCCATCGTACACAGCAACCATTCCAGAAGTATCCTGTACAGCTTTATTTAATGCTTCATTTACTTCCTCTTGATTCCATGCCTGAGCTTCTTGAATATCTGTTGATACATCCGCTCCCTCATACTTTGAGGTTTTATCTGTTAAGAACTTCATAACAAAGGTTCGAGCTAGAATAGCCTGTGCCTTTATAGATTCCTCCGGCCAATCATTATGAATTTCGCCACCTAAAACTCCAGCTACATATTCTTCCACATCAATACTTTCTTTAGTTCCTTCATCCACCTTATAAACTACAATACTTCGGTCATCCTTTAATTGTTCTGGCAAAGGAGGCTTTTTGACCTCTTCTTCTTCTTGCTGTCTATCTTCAGGTTCACTTTCTTCCAATCGTCTTTCTTCATTATTAGTACATCCTGAGGATAACATAGAAAAAAACAAAGTAGCTATAAAAATAAGTATTAATCTTTTCAATAATTTTTTCATCTTCTTCCCTCCTGTTAACCTTAGTATTGTACATTATGCACAATATTAAAAAGGTAATTTTTACAAGAGGTTTTTTAATCGATATTCCTATATATTTCCCTTGATTGATCCTTAGATACATGTTCTAATGTGTCTAATATCTCTATCCTAAAAACCCTACTACCTAGGCTAATGGTTAATATATCCCCTGGATTTACTTCTGACCCAGCCTTAGCCACCTTATCATTTATTAATACCTTCCCTGCATTACAAGCATCCTTTGCTATTGTTCTTCTCTTAATAATTCTTGAATTTTTTAAAAATTTATCTACCCTCATAATTTCTCCTTTCAGTTTCCTTCTAAAAATCATAATATCATTATATATAAAAAACCTTAAATATTAAAGTTTTGCGAAACCACGAGAGAATATAATAATAATAATTCCACTATGAAAGAACTTGTAATTTTATTAAAAAAACTTTAATGTTCCATAACAAAAGGGCGAAGGTGTCCTTCCCTAAAGTTAGTACATATAAAAGCCATTAATTCTAAAAAGAATTAATGGCTTTCCTCTATAGCTTATTATTTCAATCCTGCCGCCTTTTTAATCATTTCTTGATGATTCCAATCGGTTTGTCCATCCTTATGACGGGTACTGTTTTTGAAATGAATGTCAAAATGTCCATCCATTCCATTGCCCTTTATAACATCATAATTTTCACCATATCCATATCCTCCGCTCCTATTTGCGACCATTGCAAATGCAGGAGCAGAATCTAATCCTGCATGCCCTATAGATGTAGCTGAAGCAGCAATCCTTCTTAATTGACCTCTATATTCTATTTCAATTAAAACTGGTTTTCTTATCCAGCTTAGACTACCACCCCAGATTTTTTTCATTTTCATTGTATCTGCTGAGGTTAGCGGCTCTGTATCAGCATGATTTGCACCCATAGTCCTTTTTACATTCACTGTTCTTGCTTCTCGTGCTGTTCCAAAGGGTATACTACCATCATCATTTAATACCACCATCTTGGCAACAGCATTTATTGGAAATACATATTGTGCTTGGGTCCACCAATCAAGATTTTCTCCATAACTTGTAGGTGCCCAAGTTATAGGTATTATTTTCTGTACTATTTTAACTTTTTGTCCTATATATAATATAGTTGAGTTATTAAAACCATTGGGTTTTTGTAATTCACTAAGAGTTATACCGTATTTATTACTAATAACCCATTGGGTTTCCCCAGCCTTTACTGTATGAATTGTCGAAGAGGTATCTACATTACTTGAAGGTTTGGATGTTCCAAGTAGAGATTTAATTTTACCTATTGTTTGAGGTCCAACTATGCCATCCATAGTCAAACCATGATAGTGTTGAAAACCTGTAACTGCCTTTTGTGTAATGCTGCCATAGTATCCTGTGATGTTTGGGTATGTAAATGCCCCTAGGCTCTTTAAATGAGTTTGAAGCTCCTTTACATCTTCTCCTTGACTTCCTACGCGCATTGTACGACTGCCGAAACTAGCTGCACTTGCCGATGTTATGGTAAGGAAAAAAATCAATACTACTATTCCAATAGTGGTTATTGCCTTTTTATTCATTTTTATCCTATGTCCTCCTTTTAATGTGATTTTAGGGGTAACCCCTATAGACAGTATAAAGTAATCTAAGACTGTTTCCTAGATGTATATCTTTCCATTTTTACAATTTATAGAGGTATTTGTTACATTTTTGATACATTTCCATGGACTTAATTTAAATTTGAATGAATACAATCCTTAGCTTGTGGCACACTAATTTAAAATAACAGACTATAATGAGGAAGGTAATTTAATTGAATAAGACTAAAGAAATCATCCATTCTTTAAATCAACTGGTTCAAGGAGAATACATGTCAATAAAGGCTTTTAATATATATATTTCAAAGCTAAAGGATGAAAGTATTAAAAGATCTTTTCAAGAAGTGCAGAATCAACATAGGGAAAATATTAAATATTTAACCCACTATATCCAAGATTTAGGTGGACTAGTCAATGAAAATACTGGCTTTAAGGGAACCATGTCGGAATTAAAAATCAATATGCAAGCCTCAGGTAATATAGAACCCTCAGATTATATAAAAAAGGCTATAGAAGGTATGATTAAAGGTGTAAATATGACAGAGAATTTACTACGGGGTGACCTAGATGATTCATCTAGAAAATTAGTAGGAGAAATACTAGAAAATGACCGAAACTCTATTGAGCTATTAAGAACTTTAAATAAATAAAGATAGTAACCCTTAAGGGTTACTATCTTTATTTATTATTTTTTTATAAAATACGACTTAAAAAGGATTGAGTTCTTTCATGCTGAGGATTTTGAAACATCCTACTTGGACAATCCTCCTCTATAATAAATCCATCGTCCATAAATGCAACCTTATCAGCAACTTCCTCTGCAAAGGACATTTCGTGGGTTACTACAACCATTGTCATTCCTTTTTTAGCTAAATCCTTCATAACCTCTAATACCTCACCGACTAATTCTGGGTCCAGAGCTGAGGTAGGTTCATCAAAGAGCATTACCTTGGGATTCATAGCTAAGGATCTAGCTATTGCAACTCTTTGTTTTTGGCCGCCTGATAACATAGATGGATATTCATTTGCTTTATCACCAAGTCCTACGCTCTCTAATAAATCTAATCCTATCTTTGTCGCTTCGGTAGAACTCATTTTTTCAACAGTAATTAATCCCTCTATTACATTTCCTAGGGCTGTCATATGGGGAAATAGGTGAAAATGCTGGAACACCATACCAACTTTTTTCCTAATATCATTTATATTTTTTTCTGTGGGTTTTATTTTTTTTCCACTAATATATATTTCTCCCTTATTTTTCTTCTCTAAAAAGTTAATACAACGAAGTAAGGTACTCTTTCCTGAACCACTGGCCCCGATTAACACCTTAACCTCTCCAGGCTTTACCTCCATATTAACACCCTTTAAAACATGGAGTTTACCAAATCTTTTATGCAAATTATCTATTTTAATCATATGCAACACCTACACTTCTTGAACTTTTCTGTAACTTTTTCTCTAATAAGCCTACACCTAAGGATAAGGTATAGGTAATTACTAGATAGTATATGGCTGCAACGGTAAATATCTGAAATACTTCCCAAGTGGCTGATACATATCGTCTTGTAACCATTATAATCTCTGTCATGGTTATGGCACTTGCCAATGAAGAATCCTTAATAGCAATTATAAATTGATTCCCCAAGGGAGGAAGAGCCCTTTTTACAGCCTGGGGCAATATTACTCTTTTCATTGCTTGAAACTTAGTCATACCTAAGGAGCGTGCAGCTTCCATTTGTCCGATTTCTATGGATTGTATAGCTCCCCTAAAGATTTCTGCTATATAAGCGCCATTGTGGAAGGCAAGAGCAATAATAGCAGATATAAATGCTGAAAGCTGTAAACCAAACACTGGAAGTGCATAATATATGAAAATTAGTTGTAACAAAAGGGGTGTACCCCTTACAATTACAAGATAAAGACTACTTATAGATCTCAAAATAGTAAATCTGCTAATCCTCATAAAGGCAACTATTATTCCTATAATGCTGCCTAATAAGATAGATAAAAAAGAAAGACTGATAGTCATTCCTGCTGCGGGTAGAAACTTAGGTATATATTCTACTACAATGCTAAAAAAATCTATTAATGCTTGGAAAAAGTTCATAAGTTCATCACCTGTCTTTCATTACTTTATGTCATCGGTCATATCTATGCCAAACCATTTCTCACTTAGCTGGGCATAGGTACCATCTTCAATCATATCTGCCAAAGCGTTGTTCATAGCCTCTAGTAATGCCTCATCATTCTTTCTAACTGGAATAGCTATTTCTTCTCTATATAACGGTTCTCCTGCCGGTACTATATCTAGATCATTTTCCATAGCACTATACATCCCAACAAATCTTGCAGTTACAAGTCCATCTAATCTACCCATTTCTAAGTCCCGCATATTGTCAACATCACTTTGATAGTTTTTAATATTTACATTATCAAGCTCCATAAGTGCTGCTTCAAAGGTTGTTCCAACAACAACACCAATGTCCCCATTTTCAAAATCCTCGATACTTTCTATATCAGAATCTCCCTTTACAAACAGCTGTGCTCCATCAAAATAATAAGGGTTAGTAAAATTAACTCGCTCTAAACGATCCTCAGTTACTGCCATACTACCAACAATGGTATCAAAGCTTCCACCCTCTAGTCCTGCTACTATTCCATCCCAATCGGTTGTAATGGGCTTAGCTTCTACCCCTAGTCTATTTGCAATTTCAGTGGCTATATCAATATCAAACCCTATAATGGAACCATCATCTTCATCAACAAAGTTAAAGGGGGGATATTGCCCTGTCATTGCAAAGGAAAGCTCTCCCTTTTCTTTAATTGCTTCTAGGGAGTCTTGATCACTAGAGCAAGCAACAACTCCTATAGCAAATATCAATATCAATCCTAAAACCAAAATTTTCTTTTTAATTAACATCTTTTAATCAACCTCTTTTCTTAATTTTTCCCAGTTAATAATTTACCTTTTAATACATTTTTGTAATATTTTTGTTACTAATTAATTATTTACCAGGTTTTTTGCTAAAAAAACACTCTAACCCACTATAATGAGGTTAGAGTGCCTGAGCATTTTATGTTTGCTCTTAAATTCCATCAGAATTAATTGGATTCCCCAAATTGGATCCTCCAAAGACCCCAGTCCCAAACAAAGGTTTTTCTTACTAAATTTCTGCCATAGAACTATATTCTATAGAATACTCATCAGTAATAATTCACCATTTTTTGTAAATTGACTTTTATTATTATACCATGAAACAACTTTGTTTTCAATATGAATTGTCACTTTTTTATTTTATTAACAAAAAAGATATTGTCATGTAAATATAAATATGTTAGAATGTTTTCATGTTATAAACAATTGTACTTTACATGAAAACATACAGAATAGGTGGTGTAGCTTTGAAAATCGGACTTTTAGGACTGGGTACTGTTGGAACAGGAGTTTATGAGATTATAAATCATCAAAGGGGTAACTATTTTGCTTCATCAAAGGAAAAGGCTATCATTACAAAGATATTAGTTAATGATATAAAAAAATATCGTGATATTAAAATTTCACCAGGATTATTAACAACTGATTTCGATGATATATTAAATGATATTGATATAGATGTTATTATTTGTGTAATGGGTGGAATGGAACCTGAATATAGCTATATGCTACAGGCTATGAAGAGAGGAAAACATGTAATAACTGCAAATAAGGCTGTTGTATCTGAATATATGGGTGTTTTATTAAAAACAGCTAAGGATAATAATGTAAGTTTTTTGTTTGAAGCTAGCGTTGGTGGAGGCGTTCCCATTATTAATGCATTAAATCAAACCCTGAGAATAAATCAAATAGATGAGATAATGGGAATACTAAATGGAACTACTAATTATATTCTCAGCAAAATGACCTATGAGGGATGGGATTTTGACTACACCCTAAAAAAGGCTCAAGAAATGGGATTTGCAGAATCTGACCCCACAGCTGATATAGATGGCTTCGATGTTTCAAGGAAATTATCTATTCTATCCTCAATGGCATTTGGTTTTCACATAAATGATAGTGCTATCTATAAAAGAGGCATTAGGGATATATCTAATTATGATATAGACATGTTCGAAAACTTAGGCTATGTTCTAAAATATTTAGCCCATTCAAAATTAATAGATAATAAATTTTATATGACAGTAGAACCTATCCTATTACCCTTAAAAAATATTATGAGTAATGTAAATGAAGAATTTAATATTATATCCATAAATGGGAATATAATTGGAGAATTGGAGTTCTACGGAAGGGGAGCAGGTAAAAACGCTACTGCAAATGCCGTGGTCGGGGATCTCCTTTATATAATAAATAGTGATTTTAAAAACCAAGAAATAAAATTAGGAAATAGACTGAAAAATGGTGGTATATCTGCCTTTAAAGGAAAGTATTACCTAAGGGCAGATACTAAAGATCATCACGATTTCTCACTAGTTTTAGATCTAATAGATGAGTATTCTGCAAAAAATAAAATAGAATTTAACAGCAATAAACTATATATAATCACGGAAGAGATGAGTGCATCGTCATTTAATGAATTAGCTGAAAATATTAAATCCGCAAATATTGATATTTTTTATGCTCGAATTCATTCTTAGATATGGGGGATTTAAGTGAAGGAATTAATAGTACAGAAATACGGAGGATCTAGTGTAGGAGATATAGAAAAAATAAAAAAAGTAGCTAAAAGAATAATAAAAGAAAAAATTTCAGGAAAGAATGTTGTAGTTGTAGTATCTGCCATGGGAAACACAACAGATGATTTAGTAGAAATGGCATATTCCATTAGTAATAAACCAATAGAGCGAGAAATGGATGCACTCTTATCAACAGGAGAACAAATTTCTATATCTTTACTTGCTATTGCTATTCAAAGCATGGGCTATGAGGTTATTTCGCTAACTGGAGCACAATGTGGAATTATTACCTCTAATAGACATTTCAAAGCACGAATACATGAAATTAATACACAAAGAATTGAAAATGAATTGCAGCAAGGTAAAATTGTAATCGTAGCAGGCTTCCAAGGAATTAATGCAGAAAATGATATAACAACTTTAGGAAGAGGTGGTTCAGATACCACTGCAGTAGCTTTAGCTGCTGCTCTAGAGGCAAAGCTTTGTCAGATATTCACTGATGTGGATGGAGTATATACTGCAGATCCAAGAATAGTACATGATGCAAAACTAATAACAAGAATTAGCTATGATGAAATATTAGAACTGGCAAGTTTGGGAGTCAAGGTATTACATCCTAGGGCAGTAGAGTTAGCTGGAAATTATAAAATACCCCTTGAAGTCAGATCAAGTTTTAATGAAAATAAAGGAACACTTATAAAGGAGGAATTACAAATGGAAAAAGTATTAATTAGAGGAATATCCTTAGATGAAAATATTGGAAAGATATCCGTGTTAGAGGTCCCAGATCAACCAGGGATAGCATTTAAATTATTTAGCTCTTTAGCAGCATCAGATATACATGTTGATATGATAGTGCAAAATATAAATAGAAATGGTGTTAATGATATTACTTTTACAGTAGCTATTGATGAATTACAAGATGCTGTAGAGGTAGCACAAAATTTCGCCTTTGAGGTTGATGCACAAAAGGTTATTTATGATAAAGGGGTAACAAAGCTTTCCGTAGTAGGGTCTGGAGTAGTAGCCAATGCAGAAGTAGCTTCAAAATTCTTTGAATCCCTATTCCAGCTTGGAATAAATATACAGATGATAAGTACTTCTGAAATAAAGATTTCTTGCATTATTGACAAGGATAAGGGTAAGGAAGCTATGAAGTTTATGCACCAAAAATTTAATATGTAGATTATTAAAGGGACTTCCTTAATTTTAAGGCTTGTCCCCTTTTAGTTTTGATAAAGTAACTAACTTTTTATTCCTCAACTCTATTTTCTATTACATATTCTAAACCTTTTTCCCTAACCTCAGGTATAAGGTTATTTTGTAAAATGTATTCTGACAAATTCACTTCTCCCAGTGCTCTTTCATAGCCTTCTCTACACTCTTCAACATCTATAGGTTCCCCTGTTTCAATATCCCATGCTTCACTATTTTCAAATATACCATCCTCAGACATTATAAATACCTTTTCATTATCTATAAATGATCCCCTTGCAACATGAACTTGCTTTGCAACAAAACCATCTTTGATATTAAATATATCCTTTCCTAATACCTTACCAGGATCTACTTCAAGACCCAATAAATTTCCTATGGTAGGGAAAAAATCAATCTGTCCTCCTGTAGTGCTTACCACTTCATGATAATTACTATTAGGAATATGCGTAATAAGTGGAACTCTTCGCATTTCATCTTCCCTATAGCTTTTCTCCAAAAATGAAGATAGAAGTTCTTGTGCCTCTTCATCACGCATATCCAGTCCTTCATGGTCCCCATAAATAGCAATCATGGTATCTTCATAAAGTCCCTCTTCCTTTAGCATATCTATAAATTTTCCTAACTCTTGATCTAAATAGTGAATGGATTGAAGATAATCTTCTAATAATGTATCCTTAAATTCTCCTTCTATGTTTAACCCCTTATACTCATCCTCCATAATAAATGGATGATGGGAAGTTAAAGTAATGAAAAATCCATAAAATGGCTGTTTTTGTTCCTTTAATTTATTAATAGATTGTCTAAACATAGATCCATCACTCAGACCTATTCCCATCATTTCATCCTGTTCAAAATCTTCTAAGCTAATAAAAGTATCCAATCCTTGAGAGGGATACATTTTATCCCTGTTCCAAAAATCCGCTTTATTACCATGAAAAGCAATAGTACTATATCCCTGTTCTTTTAATAGACTAGGTAGAGTAGTAAATTCATTATCCTTATACGCCATATAAGAAAAGTTTTTAATGGAAGGATAATAACTATTATGGGTAATAAATTCAGCATCAGAAGTATTTCCCCATCCAACCTGTTCATAATATCTTTTAAAATAAATACTATCATTTTTTATTAATTCATTTAGAACGGGGGTAATCATTTGCCCTTCTATTTTTTGGTTTATTACAAAATTCTGCAAAGACTCTGCTTGTATTACAATAACATTTTTATCTTTAGCCACTTCAAATCCTCTATTTTCCCCTTCTCCCTCTACAATTGTTTCGATAACTTCCTCAGCCATTTTTTTATCTAGAGAACTTTTATAAAATAAATCCATGGCATCAAGTAGGTGATAGTTAATAATTCCAAGATTTTGAGGAGTATAGATTCCTTCGGTAGATTTAATAGTTTGGTATGTACTTCCTGTAGTTATACATGATAGTAGGAAAAATGCTAATAAAAAAATAAGCTTTGTTTTTTTAACTTCTATTTTAATTTTAGAAGTTTGATTTTTATTCTTTATATAAAGTCTCCATAATAAAACAGTATCCGTAAACATTAAGAAGTACCCTGGTCTAATTAAAGAAAATATACTATCGGAAACAGGTCCTAACTGACCAATTTGTAATACGCTATGTGTGGGAATTAATGTGAAAAAGTGACTATAATACATAGTATCTATAAAAAATAAAATGGTTAAAACCATATTCAATATAAAAGTAATTTTCATATCTCTTTTCCCAAAAAAAAAGCTTACTAAGCAATAAATACTTATAATAGTTATAAAGTTAATGAGTGTTATTAATATAATGCCTTCACTAATTCCAATATAATAATGCAAAAAGAAAAGTTTTATAATTATACCTAAGGTAAATAACACTATATCTAAATATTTATTCCTATTAAATTTTAGACTGGTTATCATTATGAAACTCCCCCTTATGTAGTTAAAATTTAATAGGAAAATTTAAACTAAACCTAAAATCCTATATAATTCTTATAATATTTTAACATACTATTCATGCTAGACAAAAAACAAAGACGACAATTCAATGAATTGTCGTCTTTGTTTTTTGTTTATTTATTTACACTTTCCTTTAGAGCTTTTCCTGCTTTAAATACAGGTGCTTTAGAAGCTGGGATTATCATTTCTTCTCTAGTTTTTGGGTTTCTGCCCTTTCTTTCTGCTCTTTCTCTTACTTCGAAGCCACCAAATCCAACTAATTGTACTTTTTCACCATTAGCAAGTGCTTCTTGAACACTTTCAGTGAACGCATTTAATGATTTCTCAGCGTCTTTTTTTGATAATCCACTTTTTTCTGTCATACTTGCAATTAATTCTGATTTATTCATTCTTTTTCCTCCTTTGTTTCTATCAAGATTAAATACTTGATAAGTTCAATAAAAATGTTTTTATTTCTTATTTGGATATTCTATGTTTTTCCTTGGAATCCTTCTTTTAATCAATAGTTTTTATCATTTTTCTCAAAAATATGTATTTTTGACTGTTCCCAGAGCTTATTCATCTCTTCTAAGGTCATATTTTCCATATTATTACTTGTTTTATTAGAATTTTTTTCTATGTAAGAAAATCGTTTAATAAACTTTTCTATAGATTTTCCCAATGCTAGTTCTGGCTGAATTTTTAAGAATCTTGATATATTTACTATTGAAAATAAAAGATCTCCCATTTCTTCTATTATTCTTTCTTCATCAGAACCGGAATATACCTCAATTAGCTCATTCCACTCTTCTTTTACCTTTTCAATTGCACCTTCTATATCTGGCCAATCGAAACCAACATTTGCTGCCTTTTTTTGCACCTTATAAGCTCTCATTAATGATGGAAAGGATTTAGGTATAGCCCTTAAGACTTCTGATTCACTTTCCATCCCCTTTTCCACCTTCTTAAGCTCCTCCCAATTTGTTAGAACCTCTTGGGTTGTATCTGCTCTTACATTTGAAAATATATGTGGGTGACGATAAACTAATTTATTACAGATACCCTTTATAACATCCTTAAAGCTAAAATGTCCATTTTCCTTGGCTATTTGAGAATGAAATACTACTTGTAACAATAAATCCCCTAATTCTTCTTCTAAATCTATCATTGAATTTTTATCAATCGCATCTATTACTTCATAGGCTTCTTCTATCAGGTTTTGCTTTAAGCTACTATGATCTTGTTCCCTATCCCATGGGCAACCATTTTCAGACCTTAAGATTTCCATTATATCTAATAATCGTTCAATATTGCCACCTGAAAGCAAATCATTATCTATTGGTGGAATATATACACTAGTTAGATAATCAATCCAGGGTTGACGATCTAATTCATACAGGGGTATATGAACAATCTTTTCTTGACCTTCAACCCCCGCAGCACGCACTACCCAAATCATGGTTTCATCCCTATAGTATTCCATAAGCTGTAGTTTTATGTCAGACGCTACCAAAGGACTATACACCTGAGTTATTATATTTCCGACCCTAGTATCACAGCCTTGAGAATTGATTTGTAGTCCATCTATTATTTTTAATCCATGTATTGGATCAATCTCTAGGACATTAATTAAGGCATCTATAAAACTCATAGCAGGTAAGATTTGTAATTCTATTTCTTCTTTCTTACAAAGCTTTATTATTCTTTCAATAGTTTCTTCCGCCACTAATGGATGACCAGGCACTGCATAAATTATCTCCTTTTCTTCCTTAGCCCTTTTAATTACTTCCTTTGCTATTTTCTGGTAAACTTCCTGGAAATCTTGACTTTCATTATAAATCCAATCAAAGCTACTAAAATTTATACCTATTTTCTTAAGATAAGAAACAATAGGATGTTGTTGAGTTCGTAAATATATATGGGAACATTTTTTTAATCTTTCTATGGAACCTAATGAAATATCATCTACACTTCCTGGCCCTAATCCAATTATAATTATTTTACTATTCATTATATCACCTTTTTTTTCTTCTTAATATTCCTACTTTAGTTAATATAGGAACCAACCTTTTTCCCCCAGGTATTAACATCATTTCCTGTGCTGTAATACCCCCAATAAATAATAGCATGATAAAATATATCAATGCTCCTATTAAAATAGCTAGTAAAGTGGATATACTATTTCCTAAAATTGGATAAGTATATTGATATATAACTAATACCGAAATACCCATAGCAACTACTGCTATAATTGGTTTTATAAAAGTTTGTAGGATATTTATTTTTACTCTAGTATATTTTTGTACTGATTTATAGTTTAAAAAGGCTGCTATTCCATAACCTACTATACTCCCTATAGCTGCACCTTTAATATTGAGTACAGGAATGGCTACAAGGGTATAATTAATAATTACCTTTACTATTGCCCCTATCATCAGGTTTTTAATAGGTAAAATCAACTTTCCTAAGCCCTGTAGAATACTTTGTAAAGTGGTAGTCAACATGACAAAAATTACAGCATATCCTAGTATTGCAAGGATTTCTCCTCCCTTTTCTCCAGCTCCGAACAAAAGGTTGATAATAGGGTTTGCTAAAAACGAAAGCCCCACTGCAGCAGGTAGCGATATTAATAGCACAGAACGAATTCCTAGTTCTGTTCTCTTCTTTAATTCCCCTCTATCCTTTAGGGTGATTGCTTCTGAAATAGCCGGTACTAGACTTGCTGCCAACGCCATACTTAAGGTTAGAGGAACATTAACCAATGTCTGTGCCTTTTGTGTCATCTGCCCAAAAAGAGCCGCTGCTTCATCTATACTAAATCCAGCTACATCCAATCGAGCAGGTACCATGGCTGTATCGATTATATTCATTAAGGAAGTAACAGTTGCAGCTATACAAGCAGGTATTGCAATCTGCAATAATCTATGAATAATCTTCCCTGTTGTTTCACTTTTTACCCTTTGAGAATTTTTAATTTTTTTTAATATACTCTTTTTCTTAGCCATATATAATACAATTAAGAAGCCACTTCCTGCCATTGCCCCTGCTGTAGCACCAAAGGATGCTCCCCCAGCAGCCTGAGGAATGCCAAAGGCATTTACAAGATATATAGCTAATCCAAGTCCTACAATAACTCTTGCAAAGGACTCAATTAATTGGGAAATTGCAGTAGGTGTCATTACTTGTAATCCTTGAAAATATCCTCTAAATGCCGACATAAGTGAAACGAAGAATGGAGCAAAGGATATTCCAATTAATGCATAGTATGTATCAGGATGCCAATTTAAAACATCTATAATAACATTTCTAAAGGCGAATAGAATCAATGATGAAAACGCCCCAATAATAATCAATAGGAATAACGCTACCTTAAAAACCTTATGGGCTTCCCTATATCTTCCTAAGGCTACTCGTTCTGAAACTAACTTAGATATCGCAAGGGGCAATCCGATTACAGAAATTGATAGGAAAAAATTATATATCGGATAGGGATATCCATATAAACCCAAACCTATATCTCCAATATAATGATTTAGTGGTATTTTGAAAAATATTCCTAAAAATTTTGCAATAATTGCTCCAATACCTAAAATAGCAGCGCCTTTTAAATAAGACCTCTTACTCATACATTATTCCTCCTGCCTTAAGGGCTCTTTTATACAAATATAATTATAACAAAAAACCTAATATTAAAGAAATTGTGAAGCATTTTATATAAACAGATAGTAGAATTATACTTTTATATAAAAATAAAGTAGTACCCAAAACTGAGAAACTACTTTATTGAGGAAATTGTATAATTGATTTTCTCAAACACTGTAATGTATCTTGAATACTCTATGTTATTTAAACACAATCTGATGATTTTTTATAATTGTGTTTGAGAAAAATCTCATTAATGCAATATCCTTTATTCAATATATTGTATATTATCCATATTAATTTATTGTTCCATTTGTTTTCCCAAGAAGTTTGCAGCCGTTTCAGCAAGCTTTATTTCCACATCTCCCATTTTAATTTGATTTTCCTTAGATAATAATATTACTGCTCCTATTGCATCTCCTTGGGAGACTATAGGGGATGCCACTTGTGCTGTAAATGTTGTTTCACCTTCTTGATCCTCTACTATTTTAATTGTTTTTTCATTTTCAAGGTTAATTGTTTTTTTATTTTGTATAATTTCTTCTAGCTCTTTACTTACTTTTTTTCCCATATATTCCTTTTTTGTAATACCTATAACTGCAATAATATTATCTTTATCCGATATACATGTTATATGTCCAGTAGCTTGTTGAATAGATTCAGCGTATTCCTTTGCAAAATCACTTAATTCGCCTATTGGAGAATACTTTTTTAAAATTACTTCCCCTTCACGATCAGTAAAGATCTCTAGGGGATCACCCTCACGGATACGCATTGTTCGTCTTATTTCCTTTGGAATAACTACTCTTCCTAAATCATCTATACGCCTTACAATCCCCGTTGCTTTCATAGATTCCTTCCCTCCTTATGTGTTCTTCTTAGTTTAAGTCTAGATTAGTATTTAACTTTTTTGTCAGAATTATACACAAAAGGGATTGAAACTATTAAACATTTATTAAAGTTTATCTGGGTGTTTTTTTATTTTAATCTCATCTTTTTTCTCTTGGAAGTAGTTGGTAAACTCTTCTTGCTGGGCATTTTGTTCTAATTGTTGCGTCAATTGTTCCTTTACCTCATCAAACTCTTGTATAGGCTCCTCATTTTTCTCCTCTAACTTAATTACATGGAAACCAAATTCTGTTTCTACCACATCACTGGTTTGTCCCTTTTCTAGGGCAAATGTTGCATCACTAAATTCAGTCACCATTTGAGCCTTCCCAAACTCTCCTAAATCTGCTGCCTCTGAAATTTCTTCCCGTTCACCATATTCTTCAATTAATTTATCAAAGTCTTCCCCATCTTTGGCTTTCTTTGCAATTTCTTCAGCTAATTCTTTATTTTCTTTATTTGCAAGAATATGCTTAGCTTTTGCCGTACTAGGGTCAAAAAATCTTTTATTCTCTTCATAGTATTCTTTTACTTCTTCCTCAGATACAGAAATATCCTTGGTAATCTTCTCATAAAGACCTTGAACATATTGGTTTCTTAGAAAATAATCATTTAAAAATGCATCAAATTCTTCTGTGGTTATGTTATTATCCTCTAAAAATCCTTCATATTCTTCTTGTCCGCCTATATCCTCTATTATTATATCTCTCATTTCTTCTACCTGGTTGGCTGCACTTTCTTCATCCACAGTAATTTCTTCCTGCTTTGCCAAATACACAATAGTTTCATTCTCTATAAGTGCCTCAAAAATTTGTGCCTTAATTTGCTTTAGCTGTAATTCATCTGTAGGAAATTCTTGTCCTTGTACTTTCCAGTTTAGCTTTTCTATAGATAGGTAATAATTAAAATCCTGTTTAGTAATTTTCTTATCTTCAATCTCTGCAACTACTTGTTTCTTTTCAGCATCTGGGTTCATTTGAACTAAATTACATCCAGCAGTTACTATAATTAATACTATTATTATAGATATTAGTGCTACCTTTCTAATCTTCATGTTTTTTAACAAATTTTTCACTCCTTAAAATCGACTTATACAATCTATTATAACTGAAACTATTCCACTTGCAAAACCTTTATTTTTTCCAATATTTCTTTAATCTGATCTAATTGCCCATCTATAAGCTTGGTTAGCTTCAATGAGATATAAGGTTCATCACTAGCATTGATCATTATTTTTCTTCCATATTGTTTAACCAATTCCCCAATAACCTTCATATTAATAAAATCTTCCTTTTCCATATATAGATTTACTTGATTTTTTTTCATATTTATACTATATATTTTTAATTTCTGAGCAATGGATTTTATATAGGATATCATTAAGAGATTATTAACAGCACTAGGTATATCTCCAAATCTATCCTCTATCTCCTCCTGTATATCATATAATTCCTCCATACTATCAATAACTACCATTTTCTTGTACATTTGAATCCTTTGACTCTCCTTAGATATATACCAATCTGGAATAAATGCGTCTATCTGTAGTTCTAAACTAGTTTCTTTTTTTATTTTTTGGGGTAATCCCTTTACCTTATTAATTGATTCCTCTAATAATTTACAATAAAGATCATATCCGATGGCAGCCATATGTCCATGTTGTTCAGCTCCTAGAAGATTGCCTGCTCCTCGAATTTCCAAATCCCTCATGGCTACTTTAAATCCTGATCCAAATTCAGTAAACTCCTTAATTGCTTGAAGCCTTTTTTCTGCAACCTCTGTTAAGACCCTATCCTTTTCATAGGTAATAAAGGCATAGGCAAGACGATTTGATCTGCCTACCCTACCCCTCAACTGATATAATTGAGAAAGACCCATTTTATCTCCATTAGTAATAATAATAGTATTAACATTAGGCATATCCAACCCAGTTTCAATAATAGTGGTGCATACTAAAATATCATATTTCCCCTCCACAAATGACAGCATGGTATCCTCTAACTGATTTTCTGACATCTGCCCATGGCCTATTACTATTCTCGCTTCAGGAACTAAATCCTTTAACTTATGGGCAATTTTTTCTATATCCTCCACTCTATTATATACATAATAAATTTGTCCACCCCTATCCAATTCCCGCAGGATTGCATCTCTTATTAATTGTTCATTATACTCCAATACATAGGTTTGAACTGGATAGCGCTCTTCAGGTGGTTGTTCAATAACACTCATATCTCTAATACCTACTAAAGACATGTGCAGGGTTCTCGGTATTGGAGTGGCACTAAGGGTTAATACATCTACATTTTTCTTCCAATCCTTTAATCTTTCTTTATGTATTACGCCAAAGCGCTGCTCCTCATCTATTATTAATAATCCTATATCCTTAAAATTTATATCCTTTTGTACTATGCGATGGGTTCCAATTACAATGTCAACCATCCCACTTCTTATATCCTTTAATGTTTGTTGGGTTTCACTCTTAGTCCTAAAACGACTTAACATTGCTATTGTTATTGGATAATCCGAGAACCTCTCCACCATATTATTATAATGTTGTTGTGCCAGTATAGTAGTAGGTACTAGAAAGGCTACTTGCTTTCCGTCCATTACAGCCTTAAAAGCAGCCCGTATAGCTACTTCAGTCTTTCCATAGCCTACATCTCCACAAAGAAGACGATCCATTGCAATAGGGGCTTCCATATCTTTTTTTACTTCTTCAATAGATTGAAGTTGATCAGGTGTTTCCTCATAGGGAAAACCTTCCTCAAATTGTCTTTGCCAGGGCGTATCCTTTGAAAATACATAACCTTGTATAGCCTGTCTTTGGGCATAGAGATTTAATAACTCCTCTGTCATATCTTCAATAGCCTTTTTTACCTTTCCCTTAGCCCTTTTCCATTCATTTCCTCCAAGTTTATTAAGTTTAAGTGCCTTGCTTTCCCCACCTATATAAGGTTGTATAAGATCCATTTGCTCTGTGGGAACATATAGCTTATCACCTTGGGCATATTTTATATTAAGATAGTCTCTATGAATGCCCTCTACCTCAATTTTTTCTAAGCCCAAATATTTCCCTATTCCATAGGTTTCATGTACAACATAATCTCCAATATTTAAATCAACAAAGGACTCTATTTTGCGTTCTCTCTTTTTTTTGTGCTTTATCCCCTTTTTTTGTATCTGTGAGAATATCTCCTTTTCACTTACAATTACTGCCTTTATCTCTGGATACTCAACCCCTCTGTGCAAAACCCCCTGCAGTATAATTACTTCTCCACCTACAACACTTTTATGGGAATGCTTTTGAAAAATCGCATTAATCCCAAGCTCCATTAAATTATCAACTAAAAGCTTACCCTTTTCTTTTGTATCAGACAATATCACAATGGAATAATTCCTTTTTTTCCAATGGCTTATTTCTTCTACTAATAGATCTAATTTCCCATGAAAGGGATGCATTGAACGGCTGGGAAAAGATAATATTTTTTGGGGATAAAAATGATCTGTTCTTCTTATTAAAGTTTGAAAAATGCAAAGTTTACCCTTAGCCATTCTGTCTGTTAAATTATAATAGGAGAAAAAAACCTCAAATTGCCGAGGCAATACTTCCCCTCTTTCTAATAGCCCTTTAAAGTCCTCTTCTAATTCCAATGTTATATTCTCATATCTTTCCTTTATACGATGGGGTTGATCTAAAAATATAATGCAATCCCTGGGAAAATAATCTATTATGCTATCAAAGGGATTATCCATATAGGAAAGATAAAATTCCCAATTACTCTTTTGTCTTTGTTTCATTTCCTCTATCTTACTATCTATATTGTCCCTTACTTGATTGGCAAAATCCCTTTTCCCCTTGTCCTTTAACTTCTTTATATATTTAACTGACTCTCTTTTAAAGCTTGCAAGTGCCTGTTTTTTAATATCCTCAGTAACAATAAGCTCCTTTGTAGGTGAAATATCTATCTTTTCATATTTATCAATAGAGCGTTGGGTAATTTTATCAAAGCTTCTTATGGAATCTATTTCATCATCAAAGAATTCAATCCTAAAGGGATATTCTTCAATCATCGGATATATATCAACAATTCCACCTCTAATATTATATTGTCCTGGACTTTCTACCTCATCCACTCTTTCATATCCACCATTTATTAGTATCTCTTGTAAATCCTGAATTTCTATTATTTGTCCCACTTTAAAGGTTTTCCAATATTCCTTAAATATCTCCATAGGGATCATTTTTTTCATAATAGCTTCTATAGAAGCCACTATAATTTTTTGTTCTCCATTTATTAATGCTCTTAATACTTTTAATCTATCAATTGAAATTTCTGGGCTATATGCTTCAACAAAATAATATAAGGTTGGTTCGGCAGGGAAATACATAACCCTTGTTCCTAAAAAAAATGATAAATCCTCATATAATTTATTGGCTTGAACATCATTATAGGTAATAACCAAAGCGGTTGGAGATATATCCTCCACCATACCGTATACCAAATGGGATTTAGAGGCTTCCCCCATTTCATGATATACAATAGGACTTTGATCTTCTTTTAATGCTTCCCTTCCTTGAACATATGCAGGAATTTTATAGAGCATTTGTTTGAATATATCTTGTTCCATTTTCTCCCACCCTTTTAAATAGCTTTAGCCCAGGTTTTTAATCCTGGGCAAATAATCTAATGTGTAGTAAAATAATTCCATGTACTATGGATTATTGTTGTTATTATAATTCCTAGTGATAACCATCCTGTCCAAATATATATATAATTACTTATAATACCAAAAATACTATGACTAATCAGGCTTAACACAGCCGCAATTGTAGCTGCATTTTTACTTTTAGTATGTAGTAAATCATAAAGAGCTTCAATAATTCCAAACACTACATGTACACCTATAATGCTACCTCCCATCATTATTGCAATTAAGGTCTTAGAACATTCCTCCACTAGAGGTATAATAAACACTATAGATTTTTCCTTCTGCCTTTTTATAAGTAATCTATTGAAAACATATGCTATCAAGGCAGAAACAATACCAGAAATAACTTCTATCATATCATGTATTTCTTCCTTTATGTTTAGTTATTAGTTACTAGTTATCAGTTATCAGTAAAAGCTTTTAAGCATTTCGGGGTTGGTTTCAGGGTCTTTCCGTTCCCTGTTCCCTGTTCCCTGTATCCTGCTCCCTATTAAATTGATTCATTGCCTCTGTTATCCCCTGGGATATAAAAACCTTTATGGCTTGTCCAGCCTTTTTTATTGTATCTATAAGCTCTTCTTTCTCTTCCTGTGTAAACTTACTTAAGACGAAGCTGGACAAATCTTGTTTATCGGGTCGTCCTATTCCAATCCGAATTCTTGATATATTGTCTTCCTGAAGCATATAAATAATTGATCTCATTCCATTATGAGTTCCTGCACTGCCCTTTGAACGCAAACGAAGCCTTCCTACATCTAAATCAATATCATCGTATATTACTAATATATTTTCCAAAGGCACATCATAATAATCAATAATTTCCAAAATACTTTCCCCACTTAAATTCATATAGGTTTGAGGTTTTACTAACATCACCTTTTTACCATCTATAAATCCTTCTCCTATTAATGCCTTATGTTTAATTTTTCTTATTTCAATATTCTCTAACTGGGAAAAATAATTTAATGCTTCGAAACCAATATTATGGCGTGTTCCAGCATAGCGATCCTCTGGATTACCCAACCCAATAATAACATGCATTACCCATCCTCCTTTTAATCCCCTAAGGGCTTCAAAACCATTTTTACATTTTCCTGTTCTAAATGTTCTGTTGTATCCTGCCATGCTTGCTTAAGTAAACTATAATCCTCATTACTTAGCATTTCATTTTGATTTTCTTCATATTCCCTTATAGCTTCCTCGATTGCCAAGATATGATATCTATTCTTTCCCCCAACATTTGACTTATCAACCCAGGTAGGTATATATTCCACTTTTTTAAGAGTAGTCTCATTGATATCAAAGTTTTTTTCAAAGAATATTTGAAGTATTATTCCACTTTCTCTATATCTATCCCTTTGGTTGGATATAAAGTTTCCCATAGAATAAATTAGAAAGCATTCCTTTTCCTCTCCATCTGTAGTAATAACTTTTCTTATTTCCATTGGTTGAATAACATGGGGATGTCCACCCAATACTACATCTACTCCCTGCTCTAAAAGAAAATCAACTAATTCTCTTTGTTCTTCACTTTCATTTCTTTGATATTCATTTCCAAAGTGCATACTAGTTACTATTATATCAACATTTTGCCTTTTTGCCTCTTGGATATCTGTTTTTATTTGTTCTTTATCAATTAAATTTACCATATAAGGCTCATCCTTAGGAATCGGTATGCCATTAGTCCCATAAGTATAGCTTAAAAATGCAATTTTTATATCCTTTACATTCTTTATTAATAATTTATCTCTTTCTTCTTGACTTCTCGCTGTACCTGTATAGCTTAAACCCTGCTCATCTAAAAAGTCAAGGGTACTTCTAACTCCATGTCCTCTTCTATCCAATGAATGGTTATTAGCAGTAGTTATAACATCAAATCCGGTTAATTTTAATGCCTCTGCCAATTGTTCTGGACTATTAAATTCCGGATATCCAGTATATTTTTTTTCAGCACCCGCCAAGGTAGTTTCTAAATTTCCCACAGCAATATCTGCTTCCTTAATGTATTTTTCAATGGGTTGAAATACCGGATAAAAATCATATTGTTTTTCACCCCCCACATAGGCAGCATTAATTTGTGGTGAATGAACCATAATATCCCCCACCGAAGCAATGCTTATTTCTTCTATTCTAGGAGGCTCATCTTCTATAGGTTGCATATCTAATTCTGTTTCTTGATGAGATTCTCTTTCATTTACTCCTATATTACAACCTGTTATTGTAAAAAGCAAAGAAAAAATAAGTAAATATACTAACACTTTTTTGTTTGCGGAAAACTCTGTCCTTTTTTTCATTAAAAACACCCCTTCCTATTATTTCTTATAATTCAATTTTATTACATATTTACATGATAATGTAATAAGATTAAATAGTAAATAAAATGAAATAACAAAAGGGATAAAATTTTATATAAAAATACTTTTAACCAAACTAAAATCTAATTCATTTAAAATTATTTTATATTTTTATGCTTCATATAATTATTTATTACTTTTAATACTTCGTTGCTAGGTATAGCGAACCCAATTCCTTCAGCCCTATTAGAAGGAATATGAAAGGTATTGATTCCAATCACCTCTCCTTTGTTATTAAGCAAAGCACCCCCGCTATTTCCAATATTTATAGCGGCATCTGTTTGTATTAATTTCATTGACCTACCTTCAATCTCTAATTTACGATCTATTGCACTAATAACACCTACTGTTACAGTCCCAGATAATGATTCTTCTAGTGGGTTGCCAATAGCTATGGCAACTTCCCCTACATCTATTTTATCTGAATTACCAAAGGTGACCGTTGTTAAATCCCCTTTACTAATCTTTAATATAGCTAAATCCTTATCAAAATCTTCCTTCTCTATTAGCGCCTTTCTTTTTACTCCATCCTCAAGGTGTACATATACTTCATTTGCACCCTTTATGGCATGAGCATTAGTAATTATATAGCCCTCCCTATGAAAAATCATACCTGAAGCCCTAAGATAGCCCTTGGAGAAAACACTTTCAATTCCAACAATACTGTTTGTTTCCTCCTTTACAATTTCTACTATTGTTTTTTCTTCTTTGTCTTTTTCTGCTATTATTTTACTTGTATTAATATCTATATAATTAAAAAAACTTCTTGTAAATAATCCCAAAAGAAATGAAAATATTATTAAAATATTAAAATATTTTTTTATCCCATTATTCAGATTACTCTCTCCCTTCAATAAGAATTTGATTACTTTTTATTTTTTCCGATATAAATAAAAAAAAGGGGCTGTCGGGAAATAGCCCCTTAAAAAAAATCAGTACACTCGTATGAGTTGTACTGATTTTTTTGCAAAAAAAGAAAAAAGATGGCTAATCACAACCATTTTTTTCCCATTACAGTGT
>Ga0334900_1000465_pt1 | contig 58364 bp, 45 predicted proteins | sample GraSluR3_MG_2_FD_207231 | JGI IMG/M metagenome (GOLD analysis project Ga0334900, IMG submission 207231) | Sludge microbial communities from methane-producing bioreactor in Wageningen University, Netherlands - Granular Sludge_31_08-R3 | ecosystem: Engineered > Bioreactor > Anaerobic >... | reverse complement strand
TCTCACAACATACGGTTCAAAAAATCGCCGTCGGTTGTTCCTTGCATTGCAAATTTATAACATTATTTTGTATGTTTGCATCGAGTTTAGTAAATTGTCCGATTTAAAGGGGGTTAAGCCAATATACCAAGTTTAGTATATCGTAAGAAGTTGGTTAATATTCTTAAGAATAGCTTACAAAGTTATTAATAGTTTATTAAGAGCTTTCATCTATTATTTAAATATTTAATATGAGAATACAAATTTTTAGGCAATTTTTACATAACGAAAAATCAGGGGGTTTAGTTTTAATACTTTGCACTCTTATATCCTTAACAATTGCAAATCTAAGTTTTGGTTCGTTATATCAAGGTTTTTGGCATATAAGTTTTTTGGGTCTGTCTATTGAACACTGGATAAATGACGGTTTTATGGCTATTTTCTTTTTATTTATAGGATTAGAGTTAGAAAGAGAGATTTACGAAGGTGCTTTATCAAAACTTAAAGATGCTTTACTTCCGATATTTGCTGCTATTGGTGGAATAGTAGTACCTGCTTCAATTTATATGATATTTAATCATGGAACACCAACCCAATCGGGAGCAGGAATACCAATGGCAACAGACATTGCGTTTGCACTTGGAATTCTATCATTGTTAGGGAGTAGAGTTCCTATTACGTTAAAAATATTTCTTACAGCACTTGCTGTAATAGATGATTTATGTGCTATTATTATTATTGCAGTGTTTTACACAAACACATTAGTAATTACAAATCTTCTTATTGCTTTAGTAATATTTGTTTTGCTTCTATTATTAAACAAACTTAAGATTAATAGTATTATACCCTACATTATTGGTGGCATAATTATGTGGTATTTCATGTTAAATTCAGGTGTGCATGCTACAATTACAGGAGTTTTATTGGCTTTTGCAATACCTTATCGAAAAAAATCTGTATCAACTTCAAATAAATTAGAAAAATTTTTGCACATACCTGTAGCGTTTATTATTCTTCCTCTATTTGCCTTAGCCAACACAGCTATTGATATTAGCGGACAGTTATCAGACACATTATCAGAGAATTACAGTATTGGTATTCTCTTAGGTTTAGTAATTGGTAAACCCTTAGGTATTATAAGTTTTATATTGTTTAGTATTTTAGTTGGATGTTGCAAACTACCTAAAACATTCACACTCAAAGATGTTGTTGGTGTTGGATTTTTAGCCGGTATTGGGTTTACCATGTCTATATTTATTACTTTACTTGCATTTACAGATATTACAATAATTAATAATGCTAAACTTGTAATATTAATATCTTCATTAATAGCAGGAACTATTGGTTTTGTAATTCTTAAATTTTCATTACCCCAGATTATAAAAACAAAGCTTTGATTATATTTATTCTTAGTAAATGCACCTCCTCTACTCTTACTCGTTAGCATCGAATATAAATAGAGAGGTTTTTTTTGAAAAATAAGTGCTTATGCAGAAAGGGTTTTTGGCATGTGTTTTTGCTTTTCTTCGAGGCAAAAAACCATGCCAAAAACCTTCGTTTCTATGTTCTGCACCAAGCTTCTAACTCTGAGATACTTTTGCAAAGTGTTTCGGTGCTCTGTACCTTTTATCCTAACTATCACTTGGAAATATCTATGTTTCGCAACTCTAATAAATGGCGGTGTATGTATTAATTAGTATTCTTAGTTTAATACTTCTTTTTCCGCTTTAGCCTTAGTTTGTGAGGAATAAGGCTGCGTAATTTTTGAAGGGGACGATACGATTTTATGTGTCTGTCTTTTTTAGAAGTATAAATATCTTCGATAGCAATTAATATACCTGTCTCTTCTACATCGCCAAAGTAAGGATTATCTACAGTCCCAAATGTAATCATAGAGGGGCTAAGATTCATATAGGCATTAATTAATGGAGGTATTTTTTCATTATGTTGTTTTAATATTTGTACTAACTGCTTATAATCGGCTTTATAATTATTTCCTAAAAACAATTTCTGAGATTCAATAAAATCGGGTAAAATTGGATTCTGTGGAACTACAAGTTTTCCTTTGTTAGGAAAATGCAGATTTAAAAATCCAAGCAAATAATTTCTTGCTTCAACATTAAAATGCTTATACATAGTAACTTTTCCGAAAAAATACTTAATCTCGGGATACTCAATAATTAGTGCTCCCAGACCATCCCACAAATTATCAAGAGCAAACAGCCCTTTTCTACTATTCTTGCCATATTGGTAACGGGGTTGCACAAACGATCTTCCAAGTTCAATAGTGTAAGGCAAATAATCAGAAAGAAATTTTTCAGAAAAATTAAAAAGCCTTGATGTAGCAAGCTTTTTATCAGGGTTATCAACAGTAGCTTCACCATTAATAAATCTGTAACCACCAATAATTTCAAGTTCTTCTGGGTCCCAAACAATTAGCTGCAAATATGGCACATCCGACAGATCGTAAGAATCAATATCCATACCCTTACCGGTACCCCCTCCTGCATCTCTAAATGTTAATTCTCTAAGACGCCCAAGCTCATGCATTAAGTTTGGGGAATCTTCGTGAGAAAAGACATAAATTTCGGTATTTCCAAAATTTGATTTACGCAATAACTTATCTTCAGTAAGTTCCTGAAGCAATAATCTTTTATCTACCGGTGCAATCAATGGTTCCATTACATAATTTTCGCTTTGTGCAAATGTACAAAAATAAATTACTTTGTTGCTATATAATAAGTAACAATTCCCCCTGTTAATGGTTTAATTTTTTCGACACTAAATCCTTTTTGCCTTAATTTCTCATTAAGTATTACGTTTTTATTAAACTCCAATATGCTATCTCTTAAGTATCTATAAGCCTTAATATTATTACTAAGTAACCCACCTAATACGGGTATTACAAAGTTCAAATAGTTCAAATAAAAAAACTTAAATATTTTATTTGAAGGAATCGTAAATTCTAAAATTGCACATCTACCGTTTTTAGCTAAAACTCTGTAAATCTCACTTAAAGATTTCTCAATATCAGCAAAGTTACGTACTCCAAAAGCAATCGTAATTAAATTCACACTTTGGTCTTGCAAAGGCAAAGATTCGGCATAACCAACAATATATTCTGTTTTAAAATTTGCATACCTGTTTTTAGCTTTCTCTATCATTTTAGGACTTGGGTCTAATCCAATAATCTTTGTACTATCAAATTTAATCAGATATTTTCCCAATTCACCAGCACCACAAGCAATATCAAGTATTACTGGATATTTATCATTTTTAATTGCTTTTATAAAAAACTTTCTCCAAAACTTATCAATTCCAAATGTGAGCAAACTATTAACCAAATCGTAATCTTTTGAAATATGATTAAACATTTGATTAATCTCATTCTGTTTATGCTCAGCACTCATTATTTATCTTCTTCTCTGCTGATTACTCTTTTGTCTTGAAGCTTCTTCGAGTCTTTTTTGCCAATTTGATTTTTTAACAGGTTTTTTCTTATTTTCTTCAAGCTTTGCCAACACTTTATCCTCATCAACAAAGTATTTTCTAATTACCCAAGTTTGAATTATAGTAAAAAGATTTGCTAAAAAGTAATAATAGCTTAAGCCTGATGCATAATTATTGAAAAAGAACAGCATCATTACAGGCATCATATACAGCATTACTTTCATTCCGGGTTGCCCTGTAGAAGCCTGCGAGCTACTACTCATTTTGGTTGAGACAAACATTGAAATAGCCATTAGTAAAGTAAACAAACTTATGTGATTACCATAAAAGTTTGATAATAAAGGTATATTGGCATTCCATGACACAATGGCATCGTAGGCTGATAAATCGCTTGCCCATAAAAATGATTCCTGACGTAATTCTATTGAAGCAGGAAAAAATCTAAACATTGCAATAAGAATCGGAAACTGTAACAGCATAGGCAAACAACCACCCATTGGATTAACTCCGGCTTTTTTATAAAGTGCCATTGTAGCCTGTTGCTTTTCCATTTCTTTTCCTTTAGGGAATTTTTTTGCTATTTCATCAATCTGAGGTTTTAGCACCTTCATTTTAGCTGTTGACATGTAGGACTTATATGTAAGTGGGAATAACAGCATTTTAATGATAATGGTTAATATTAAAATAATGATTCCATAACTACCAATAAAAGTTCCTAACCAGTTAAAAAGCGGTATTATCAGGAAACGGTTTACCCACCCAAAAATACCCCAGCCCAGAGGGATAAGCTTTTCGAGTTTAATATCGTATTGCTTAAGAGTTTTATACTTATTTGGTCCAAAATAGAACTGAAACGGTATAATTTGTTCTTGTTCATTTTTAATTGGGAAAGTACATTCGGCAGTAAAGTATTTTAAAAACTCACTATTTTCATCATCAATGGTATTACTAGTAATTAATGGGTCATCAACTAACTCATCGGCAATAAGAACTGACGAAAAGAATTGCTGCTTAAAAGCAACCCAATGCATTTTGCCACTACTTGTAAATTCATCTTCACTTTTTCGCTCAGATAATTTTTCAATATCATCATCGTCCATTTTAAGATATACATTTGTATTTTGCAATTCCCATTTACGCCCTTTTTCTTGTGCTTTTACAAGCTCGGCCCAATACAATTTCCCATAATTAACATTTCTACTAATTATGTCTTGCATGTTGTAAAATCTGATATCAAAATCGAGCATATACTCATCAGGTTTAAGAGTATAAACAAAATCTAAATAACTGTTTTCGCCTGCTTTTAAACGCATTGTAAGAGTTTCTTCACTTTCGTTTGCATCTATAAACTCAACATTTTCAACAGATTCAAAGAACAAATCATTTGTAAAAATTGGTCTCCCGTCTATCATAAATTCTATTCCAAATACTGTAGTATCAGTATTGATAAGAACGACAGGTTTACCATTATGATCCTTATATTCTTTTAATTCTGCTTGATAAACTCGTCCTCCCTTTGATGATATTTTAAGTTTAATAAGATTATTTTCTATTGTAATAAAACTTTGTTCGCCTTGAGCTGCGTGAGCAAAAACCCCAAGTTTTTCTTTTAGTTGTACATTATTTATCGAGTCATTATTCTCACTCAGCAATGCTTCTTGTTCTAACAACGAATCGGTTTCTTGTGTTTCTTTTTCTGCAGCTATTGCTTTTTCAACTTCTTTTAAGGAATCTTCTTTTGCTTTAACCGTTGCAATTGAATCTTGCACTCTTTTTTGCTCCATTAATTGAGCTTTATCAGGACGATTAAATACAGAATAAAGCACTAAAATTACTCCAATAATTACTATTCCAATTATGCTATTTCTATCCATATTGTTATTTTATAAATATTAACTCAAACTAGCTTTTACAAATTTTATAAATAAAGGGTGCGGGTTTAAAACCGTACTTTTATACTCGGGGTGGAATTGCACACCAACAAACCACTTATGATTTGGTATTTCAACAATTTCAACAAGATTAGTATCAGGATTAATGCCGGTAGCTTTCATTCCTGCTTTTTCGTACAGACTTTTATATTTCTCATTAAACTCATACCTATGTCGATGTCTTTCTACAACTCTGTTTTTACGATATGCGTCATGAGCTTTAGAATCTTTAACAATACGGCACGGATAACCACCTAACCTCATAGATCCCCCCATGTCAGTTATCATTTTTTGCTCAGCCATTAGATCAATTACAGGGTTTTTGCAATTTAGTTCCATTTCGGTACTGTTGGCATCTTCTAATTCTAATACATTTCTTGCAAACTCAATAACAGCACACTGCATTCCTAAACATATTCCCAAAAATGGGATATTATTTTCTCTTGCATATTTTACGGCTAATACCTTCCCTTCAATTCCACGATTGCCAAAGCCCGGAGCAACTAAAATCCCATTTAAAGCCTTTAATTTTTCCGAAATTGTTTCTTCACAAAGATTATCGCTTTGAATATGTTTAAGCTTTACCCTTACATTATTATAAGCACCTGCATGTACAAAACTTTCGTTGATAGATTTATACGCATCTTTGAGTTCAACATATTTTCCAATAATTCCGATTAAAACTTCATGTTTTGGCTCATAATGCTTTTTTAAGAATTGTTTCCACGGAGTAAGTGCCGGTCTTTCGCCAATTTGCATACCAAGCTTTTGTAATACTGTTTCATCAAGTTTTTCTTTCTGCATGCGTAAGGGCACTTCATAAATTGTGCTAACATTTCTTGACTCTATTACAGCTTCTTTAGTAACATTACAAAACAATGCAACTTTCTTCCTTACATCAGTTGTAAGTGGATGCTCAGTCCTTAATACTATAATATCTGGTTGTACTCCAGCTTCGAGAAGAGTTTTTACCGAATGTTGTGTTGGTTTAGTTTTAAGTTCGCCAGTAGCTGCAAGATAAGGCACTAATGTAAGATGAATAGTAAGCACATTTCCCGACATTTCCCATTTAAATTGTCGAAGTGCTTCTATATAAGGCAAGGATTCAATATCTCCAACTGTACCACCAATTTCAGTAATTACAAAATCGTATCTATGTTTAGTACCCAGTAGCTTTACTCTGCGTTTTATTTCATCGGTAATGTGTGGAATTATTTGTACAGTTTTACCAAGATAATCGCCATGTCGTTCTTTATTAATAACATCTTGGTAGATTCTTCCGGTTGTTACATTATTTGATTGACTGGTATAAACATTTAAAAATCTTTCGTAATGTCCTAAATCGAGGTCGGTTTCGGCTCCATCTTCGGTTACATAACATTCACCATGTTCGTAAGGGTTTAAAGTGCCGGGGTCAACATTAATATATGGATCCAATTTTTGAATTGTAACTCTATAACCACGTGATTGAAGAAGTTTAGCTAATGAAGCAGAAATTATTCCTTTTCCTAATGAGGATGTTACTCCACCTGTTACAAATATGTACTTGGTTGTTGGCACTTTTATAATGTTTAAAATGTTAAACTTAACCCAAAACTAGGCATTATTGGCAATTGATTTACACGAGCATGATCTACTCTATCGAAGTAGAAAATATTTTCGCGATTGTAAATGTTTGTTACACTTGCTGTTAATTCAAGCGAACTATTTTGTCCTAAGCTAATAATTTTTTTCAAAGTTAAGTCAAATCTGTGATAATATGGCAATCGGGCAGAATTAACATCTCCATATAATATTCCTAAATCACCGTTTTCTTGCCAATAGTTTAGATTTATATCGGCATAGAATGGCATTTGCTCATAGTATCCGGCAGTTGGGGTAAATGGGAATCCGGAACCCAAATTCCATCTTGCACTAATATTCCACGATAATTCTTTACCAAATTTATAGGTTCCCACAAAGTTCACATTGTGTCGTCTATCGAAATGTGGTGCATATTCTTTAATTCCGTCGAAACGCTTAACATAACCTAATGAATAAACTAACCATAAATAAACTTTGCGGCTATCGTACTTTAATAAAAAGTCTATGCCGTAAGCTTTACCTGTTTCAATCACAAAATCTTTTTTTAAATAATCGGGTTTATCAAGGTTTTGGCTTACATCATCGTACAGTTTATTCCTATTAATATTAGTTAGTTGGCTAAAGTTTTTGTAATACGCTTCTACATTAAGGTTTAGTTTATTAGTAATATCAAGTTCAAATCCTGCAATAGCATGCTGCGATTTTTGCAAGCTATGAGTTACCGGTTCTCCATTGAATGTACTTGGAATATTATTGCTTCCGCTCAAAAAGCCATAAAACAAATTAACAACATCTTGGTCGGAGTTTGCAGCTATTAAGTTTTGTGAGTAAAGCCCACCGGCAAATTTAATACGGAATATTTCATTAAAATTATACTTTATTCCTAATCTAGGCTCAGGAGAAATATCACCAATAGATGCATAATAATGAATTCTCATACTTGGCTCAATAAGCAAACTCCCAAAATTGTGTTTATATTTACCATACGCAGCAAGCTCAGTGGTATGGTCGTTTTGTCTGATTTCTCTACCAACTGAGTTTGAAAATTCGAAATCGGTTGTAAACCCTAATGTTTCTATTCCCCAAACAAATTCGTTTTTACCAAGAAAATACACAAAATCAAGTCCCAAATTGTAACCATTAATCCTGCTTTGTCTTGGAGTATTGTTTACGTCCTGAATATGAATTTGATAATCAGTGTAAGACATATTAGCTTTAATCATCACTGTACTACCTATTGGTACTGCAACAAAATTTCCACCAATTCCATACGAATCCCACTCAAGATTGCTTATTTCTTGATAATTTACATTATCATTAAATTTAAAACCAAAAACATTGAACTTACTACCCCCCGGATTTACAAAAGACAATTTTCCGTACAAGTCGGTGTAATTAAATGGCAAGCCATCCTCATCTATGTATTTATATAATAATTTGGAACTTTGCTCAAGAAAAGATGTTTTAGCTGAAACCACATAAGAAATTGTATTTTCGCCTTGCTTAAACTTTTTTAAAGGACCTTCGAGTAATAGTTTAGAACCAAAAGTACTTGCAGAAAATTTACCTGCAAAACGTTTTTTATTTCCTTCTCTCATTCTAATATCCATTACGGAAGAAATTCTTCCGCCATATTCTGCATTAAAACCACCTGTATATACATCAACCGATTGTAGAATATCGGAATCGAAAACTGAAAATAATCCAATACTGTGAAACGGATTATATATTACCATTCCATCAAGAGTAACCAGATTGTGAATAGGTGCACCACCGCGGATATACAACTGCCCTCCTTGGTCTCCTGTAAAAATCACTCCTGGTAAAACCTGCAAATATTGAGCTAAATCCGGTTCGCTCCCAACAGTTGGGAGACGCTGTATTTGCATAGGTGTTACCTTAACTACCGAAGTTCTTACTTGTGTCCGCATTTCTTCTCGTTCTGCCGAAACCACAGTTTCTTGCAGTAAAAACGAAGACTTAGTCATATAAAATGTCTCTGAAAAAAGACCATCATCTGTAATTGGAATTTCTCTTGCAATACTATCGTAACCTACATAAGTAATTACTAATGTTTGTGTTCCAACGGGCACACGATTTATGCTAAAATACCCATTAATATCTGTTGCTGCACCTAATCTTGTGTCTTTAAGATATACACTCGCAAATATGCAAGGCTCTCCGTTATCTTTATCGTAAACAAACCCCTTTATAGTACCATATTGACCATAACTGAGTATTGTGTAAAACACAACACCTAATAATACCAATAATCTTTTATTTATCATTATCGTCCTTCTCTTCCTTAATTTGCTTTTTCACATCTCTTTCTGTAAGATCAATAATCTTTTTCTTTTCGGCCAGATTATCTAATTCTTCGTGTGCTTTCTCAAGCTTCTTTTTTACATCTTTAAGTAAATCGCCTGCCGAGCCTGAAAAGAAGCTTAAATTATTTTCCCATAGAGCAATATCATTTTCAATGGTTTTCATTTTTTGTATAATATAGCTTCTCTCTTTTCTGAGTTTCTCTAATTCTTTACCTTCGGCATATATATCCATACGCTCCCGATACTTAGTTATGTCAACAACATCTTTCGACATATTAAGCTTTTTGTATAATTGGTCGATTGCTTCTCGATAATCTTTTTGTAATTTTTCTTTAACCTTAAACGCAACAAAACCAATTTCAGTCCATTTGTTCTGAAATTCTTTTATTTTTTCAACATTTTTTGCATGATCATCAGAAGGCTCGTAATTTTCAATTTCAGAAATAAGCTTTTCTTTAGCAATCATATTTTCGTTTAGTTCATCCTGACGATTTTTAAAGAATTCAGACTTTGCTTCGAAAAAATGATTACAAGCAGCTCTAAAACGTTTCCAAATCACATCATTCTGTTTTTGAGGAACAGTACCTATAGTTTTCCATTTTTTCTGGAGTTTTAAAAATGCATCAGTTGTCTTTTTCCAATCTGTACTGTTTTGCATACTCTCGGCTTGAACGCATAAATCTAATTTTAGTTGTAAATTATTGTTTTGTTCCTCCCGAATTTTTAAGAAATATTCCTTTTTCTCTTCAAAAAACTTATTACATGATTCTCTAAAACGGGTATATATTGGAGTGTTTAAACTTGCAGGTACCATTCCTATACTTTTCCACATTTTTTGTAAATCCAGTATTTGTCGGGTTTGTTCATTCCAATCCTTAAAACTATTTCTTTCCATTGTCAGAATTGCTTCTGCTTGTTGGCACAGAACCTCTTTTTGCTTAAGATTCATTTCTCGCTCTTCCTTAATTTTAATAAAATGCTCTTGATGCCTTTTATTAATTTCGCGAGTAATTACCTGAAAACGTTCCCAAATCTCTTCGCGATTTGTAAGTGGAACAGGACCTATTTCTCTCCATTTGTTGTGATATTCCTGAAGCTTCTTGTAAGCATCCACAATATTGGGTTCTAACATTAAGCTTTCGGCTTTTTCGCAAAGCTCAATTTTATATTCCAAGTTCTTTTTAAAATCAAGATCACGTAATTCCTTATTAATCTTAATATAGTCATAAAAACGCTCAACCTGAAGATTGTAACTATGCCACAAATCTTTGCTCTCGGAATGAGGAACAGCCCCTATTTCGTTCCATTTTTGCTGTAATTCCTTAAATTCATTAAAAGTATTATTTAAAGATTCTTCTCCATTTGCTAAAACACCAATTTTATCTATTATTTCTTTCTTAAGAGCCAGATTATCTTCTTTCATTTTCTCTAAGGCTTCTGCATAATCCGTTCTTAGTTTACGGTAATCTTCTAAAAGTTCTTTAAAATATGCTTCATCGGTGTCTTTTGGTACTTCAAAATTAATCTCATCTTCACCGGTAGCAATAAACTTTTTTTTGATAGATTCAATCTCATCATTACGCAAACGATAATAATGTTTTTTAATTTCTTCTACATCTCTTTTAATTGAAGATACCGGTTTTTCACGTAATAACTGATTAAGCACGACAAGCAATTCTTCTTTGCTTAAACTACTATAATCAATATTATTTTGCTCATCGCCCTGAACATCTGTAGCATCATCAATTTCGTCTTCTTGAGTATCTATATTCTCCGAATCGTCTTCTTCAGGCAAAATAACAAACTCATCCGATTTCCTTTCCGATTTGCTAATGTTAGTACTTGTTGCTTTATCTTTTTTAACAACATTATTAGTTACGTCTTTAGCTGTTTTATGTTCTTCCTGCTTATTAGCAGAAGTTTCAGACACATTACCCTGCGAAGATTCATTCCCGATTTCTTCGTTCAGGTTCAGATTTTCGTGGTTATCCATAATACAATAATCACTTAGTTATTAAGTATTTAATTCAATTTAAATTTATTTCGTAAAAACTCACGAAAATAGGCATATCACAAATAAAAGACAAAGTTTTTTTTACTTATCTGAAATTATTATTCTTGTTAGCTCTATCCAATATAATACTTTACTACCCTTAACATGGATATTTTTATCATTTTAAACTACATTATCCGCATAAACTCATCTCTATATTTATTGTTAATGCCATAAAACAGTTGTTAAGTTTTAAAATCAATTATATTTGTGTATTCTATCATTGTTTAAATCATTGATGGAATATTTTATAAATTTTTAATTTTAAAAAAAGATACCAATGAATATACTTAGTTTGTTTTCTGTGATCTGTTTTCTTTTAATAATCAACACTAATATAGTTAGTTCTCAAAACATTAACACCGCTATAGAAGCAATTAATTATCTTGCCAACGAGGAAATGGAGGGGCGGTTCCCTGGCACTAAAGGAGACATCAAAACTATTGAATACTTAATCTCAGAATTTGAATCATACGGAGTTAAACCATTTGAATTTGGGTATAAACAAAAATTTAATATTGTAAGCGATATATCGCATGGAAAAAACACTACTGCAAAAATTGATAATCGTAAACTTAAATTAGACAAAGATTATTTACCATTTAATTTTTCAAATAATGATGAATTGTCGGCTCAAATAATTATTGATAATAAGCTAAATAAAGCAGGAGCAGATTATAATGGGAAATGGGTATTGTACTACTTACCAATAGACACAACTATTGATTACAAAAGCATAATAAACTTAGCAATTAAAGCACAACATCTCGGAGCAGGAGGCTTTATTTTGCTTACCGACAAAAGCAATTTTTCACCCTTTGTACATAATCGCTCTGTATCTCCAATAGGAATTCCTGCAATTCAATTAAGTAATAAAGCCTTAAAAAAGTATTTTAAGATAGATATTTCAGAATTAAGCAATGGCACAATTATTCCTATTGAATTATATGTAAATGTTGATAATGAAAAGATATATTCAGAAACAGCCAATGTAGCCGGATATCTTAAATCAGACCAAACAAACTACTGGATTGTAATAGGTGCACATCACGACCATTTAGGTTGGGGCGGTCCAAATTCAGGGTCTCGTACACCTGAAACAAAAGCGATACATTACGGTGCAGACGATAATGCCAGTGGTACAGCCATGGTACTGATGCTTGCCGAATATTTTTCCAAAAACCCAATTGATTGTAATATCGCTTTTGTACTTTTTGGAGCTGAAGAACAAGGCCTTATAGGAAGCAAATATTTTGTTGAAAATTTACCTTTCAATAAAGATAATATTAAAGTAATGCTTAATTATGATATGGTCGGCAGAATGAATGAGAACAAGTTAACTTTAATTGGAAGTACTACTGCCGTAGAATTTGATTCGTTAATACAAACATTACCTGAACATAAGCTTGAGATAAGCCTTAGAGGCGGAGGATATAGTGGCTCAGACCAAGCATCGTTTTATTCCGAAAAAATTCCTGTATTATTTTTCTATACAGGTACTCACAACGATTATCATACTCCGGCTGATGTTATAGAATTAATAAATTTTGGAGGGATGGAATTAACTGCATCGCTATCAGTTAGTATTGTGGATTTATTTGCGAAACCCGAAATTACACTTACTTACCAAGAGGTAGAACAAAAATCGAAAAACCGACATGGTGGCGAAATGAAAGTTAAACTGGGTATTATGCCGGATATTACCGACGATAGTGGCAATGGGTTACGAATAGATGGAGTAGTACCCGGAGGAACTGCTTATAATGCGAAAATGCAAAAAGGAGATATTATTACAGAACTTGATGGGACAAAAATCAGCGGCATTTATGACTATATGCATGTAATGTCTGATTTTAAAGAAGGCCAAACAGTTAAGGCAAAAGTTATTCGTAATAATAAAATAATTGATATCGAATTAAAATTCTAAGAATGAAAAAAACACTAATTTGGATAGCTGCAATAATTATAACCTTGGGATCATCGGTTTATCAAAGACTTACAGGACCTACTCACCCACTAAGAATAAAAACTGAACTAAACGGGAGTGAATACGATTTAAAACTTACACGATCAGCAACTATTGGCAAAGACTGTGAAGTAAATGTTCCAAATAACTCCGAATTTAATCGTGCATTATTAATATTTCATAAATATCCCGGTAATTTTGAAACAGATACAATTGAAATGCAGCTAAAAGACAATAATTATACTGCTGTTTTACCAGAACAACCGCCTGCCGCCAAAATACAATATTATATATCTCTATACAAAAATGATTTAGAAGTTTTCAATAATTCAAAAAACACGGCAATTATAAGATTTAAAGGAGATGTGCCGGCAGCAGTTTTAATTCCACACATTTTAGCGATGTTCTTATCTATGCTATTTGCAATAGTTAGTTTGCTAATGGCTGTAAGTAATAATGGTAATTACAAACTAATGAGCTACCTTACATTTGGAGCTTTGGTTTTAGGCGGTTTCATTTTAGGCCCAATAATACAGTATTACGCATTTGGCGATGCATGGACTGGTTGGCCAATTGGGAAAGACTTAACCGATAATAAAACTTTAATAGCAGTAATCTTTTGGATTATAGCAATAGTTTTAAATGTAAAAAAAGATAGAAAATGGATAATAATTGTAGCAGCTATTATTATGATAATAATATTTTCGATACCACACTCTGCCGGCGGCTCAGAGTTTAACTACGAAAGTGGAACAATAGAAACAGGACTTTAGTCTTCATATTTTATTCTAAACCTAAAGATAAATACATAGTTCAATCACAATTAATTTTATGATTTACCTTATTTATCCTTTAATTTATATTGAATTATTCCTATACCAAAAAATAGAATTGAGGAAATGGTAATCCCCAAAATATTTGCATCAAGGTTTAGTGGTAAATTTACATCTAAAGCAATCAAGCTTATTGTGGTTCCACCTCCTCCTATCATAGCCACTAAAGCTGCCAAAGGACTTGCCTTCTTCCAATATAATGCTCCAATTACGGGCAAAAGTAGTCCACTTACCATAAAAGCATACGAGTATAGCATAAGTGAAAGAACGTTTTGCATATTTGATGCTAATAACAGAGCAAATGCTCCAATAAGAATTGTAATAATTTGAGAAATTCGGAGTGTATGCTTTTTATTTTTATTCAAGAATCTCCATTTTCCTAACAAATCTGTTTGAACATTTCCTGAAGCAGCCATCAAGCATGAGTCGGCAGTGCTAAGTATGGCCGAAAAATAGGCTGCCAACATCAATCCTAATAAACCAACGGGTAAAACATGCTTAACCCGCATTATTCATCGCATTATTCTTGGCTGGCTCGTAACAAGATTTTAGTCAGTGGATTGGCACGGTGCTTATGGTTTTATTATTAGCCAAATTTTGAGAAAGCTTACAATTATCTTTGTGCATCTGCTTCGTTGCAAAACTCTTGAAATATAAGGATATATCTGCAAGTTTCGACGCCTACCAGCTACACAAAGCTAATCGTATGAATAATGCGGGTTAAGCAATAATGGCAAACCCATTTCTTCATCTATAGAGCTACCTGCTGCATACCCAATATCGGCAAACATATTGGCATCGAAAGCAACTTTACCTAGCAAACCAAGAATTACACCCATAAAGGCCATTACCGGATATTCAAAAAGACCTGCTATATACCAAGCTTTTTGAGCTTCTTTGGTACTTTTACTGGCATATATTCGCTGATATAAGGTCATCCCAACAAACCAAATTGGAATAATTGTGAATCCCCAATTTACAAGTTGTTGCCAAGTAATATTACTCAAAGAAAAGAACTCTTTGCTAAGGCTAGTAGATATTACGTCCCAACCTCCGGTTGTATAATATGCAAAAGGTATCCCAATAAAAATTAATCCGACAAGCAATATTGCCCATTGAATGGTATCGGTATAAATTACAGCTTTAAGCCCACCTGTTCCGGTATAAACAATCGCAATTATTCCCATTATCAGAAGAGCTGTATTAATATTAAGTTCAGGAAATGTTGCCGAAGCCAATTTTGCCCCCGCCAATAATTGACTACTTGTAAAACCGATGTAACCTATTGCAGAAATAATTCCTGCAACCAAAGCTACTTTACCATCATAATAATGTGTAAACAGTTGTGGAAAAGTCATAAATTTGTTATCGCGGGCAACTTTACTAACCTTTGGTATAAGCAGAACAGCACTAAGCCATGCTCCAATAAGTCCTGTAAAGAGCATCCAACTCCCCGACAATCCCATTAAAAATCCTAATCCTCCAAGTCCTATACTAAAACCTCCACCTACATCAGTAGCTACAACCGATAAACCTATATGCCATTTCCCCAATGAACGACCTCCTACATAATAATCTTCGGTGTTTTTATTCCTTTTCAAGAAATAAAACCCTACTCCCAACATCACTATCATGTAAACAATAAAAATACTAAAGTCTATCCAATGCATAATAAATAGTTTAAGCAAACAATAAAAAAAAATATAATTAGAAATGCAAATCACAAATTATACTAGAGATTTAAATTCTCCTATAATAATTTTTCTGTTTCATGACTCAAACTACAAATCAATTACTATATTAAATCAAAATTCCAAACAATTAAACGTGAAAGTCTGTTAGTTAGAAAAAGCAACAATAATTGTTATGAATATACTTATAACAGGAACTAGCAAGGGGCTAGGCGAAGGATTGGCAAGATATTACCTAAACAAAGGATATATAGTAATCGGACTTAGCAGAAGTTCTAATAATGATTTACATTCATACGAAAACTTCACTTATTATAGTTTAGATTTGTCTAATCTTGATAGCCTACCCGCAAAATTTAAAAGCATATTAGTTAATACCCCTAAAATTGATTTAGCAATCCTAAATGCAGGGATACTTGGCAAAATAGCTGATATGAGAGAATCATCGCTTACTAATATTAAAAAAGTAATGGACACCAATGTTTGGTCGAATAAAATACTAATCGACAATCTGGTTAAATATAATATACCCAATCAGATAGTAGCAATATCCTCGGGTGCAGCAATAAGTGGCAGTAGAGGATGGAATGCATATTCACTTTCGAAAGCTGCATTAAATATGCTAATTAGCTTATATGCTGATGAAATTCCTGAAGTGCATTTTTCGGCACTTGCCCCAGGACTTGTTGATACACAAATGCAAGAATACATATCAAGTTTACCAGAAGATAAGCAATTTCCAACAATGCAAAGACTAAAAAAGGCAAGAGGTACAGCTGACATGCCAAAACCTAATAATATTGCTCCTAAAATTGCAGAAACAATCAATAAAATTCAAGAGGAATTAAGCGGTAGCTTTTTTGATGTAAGGAGGATTTAAACTAATAATATCGCAAGGTATGTACCACACGATATCCCAATAGCTCTATTGGAGTACGGTATTATTTTTTTTCTTTTTACGCTTCATTAAAATATTTGGGATTATTGCAAGTGCAAGGAGTGCAGAAACTACCAGCGACATTCGTGACATATAATTTCCATATTTGGTATAGAATGTAATTTTATCGTTTAAATTTAGTTTAGTTCTAATTACATCTTTTTCCCACCAATCGCAAGCCATTAATATATCGCCCCTTTGATTTACGAAACAACTAATTCCGGTATTTGCAGAGCGTGCTATACTGCGGCGTGTTTCAACTGCACGTAGCGAGGCATAACTTTTATGCTGACGATGTCCGGCAGTATTACTCCACCACCCATCGTTTGTAATAATCGCCATAAGTTGAGCTCCATTTTTAACAAATTTGCTGTAAAACTCACCATAAACCGATTCGTAACAAATTACAGAACCTATTTTTAACGAATCACTTTCTCGCACTAAAGGGGTTTGTTCTTCCTGATAGCCTAGCCTGCCTCTTATTCCTCCCAAATCAACAATTAACTCACCCAAGAAACCAAATATTTTGGGGTAGGGCATCATTTCAACGCCAGGAACAAGTCTTGATTTATGGTAAACCTGAAAATTATCGGAAGTGTCAATGTAAATTGCCGTATTGTATAAATCGTAAAAATCACCTGTTGAACCAAAAGGTTTTGCTGTTTCAGTTTTATCATTTCCTTTGGGATAATATTTACGAGTAACAGCACCTATTATGCAAGCAGTATTGGGATATTGATTCAAATAATTACGAATAAAATTAATATTACGTTCCTCTATTAGTTCATCAAGCCACATACCGTTAGGGATAGCAGTTTCGGGACCTACAATAAAATCAACACTATCATCCATTAAGGAATCAACAAGAACAAACATATTTTCAACTTGCTCCCAATCAGGAATATCATATTTTTCGTCGTATGGGTCAATATTAGGTTGAAAAACAACAACATCCACGGGGTTATCTGTTTCACTATATGTATAATATCTTATTAAAGAATAAGTTAAAGGTATGAATATTACTAATGCTAATGTTAAATATTTCCTTATTAAAATATTTTTACCTATATTTTCCATTCTTGATTTCATAAGTTCGTACAATAAAATATTAACTGTAAGAATCCATAAACTTCCACCAAGATGTCCGGTAAATTCATACCATTGAACCCATGCAATATTATTTGCAAAAGAGTTTCCTAATATTAACCATGGCCAGGAAATTTGACTATTCAAAAAAAGGTATTCAAAACTCATCCAAAAACTTACAAATGCAACATATCCTGTTTTTTTTCCTAAATATTTATTTGCTAATGCTGCAAACCAAATAACCGAAGCCATAAACAATGAAGACAAGAGTATGGCGACTACTGCACCGGGTGCTGTTGAGTAATATATCCACCAAGTAGAAATTGCATTCCAAATAATAAAACTAATAAGCGACCAAAGAAAAACATAATTACTTCCCTTTTTATTTTCATCTTTAGTTCCTGCATCTCTCAGTATAAGGATAGGAATAAACGCAAAAAGCATTGTCCAACCTAAACCGAGTTGAGTATAACCTAAACTTAATAACCCCCCGCTCAGTACACTTAATATAAGCTTATGATATTTTTTCAATTTCATTTTCTTTTTTCTTTTTGTTAATAAGATAAACACCTGTAAGAATGAGCAATATAGCTAATATTTGATTTAAAGAAATAATCTCTCCATCAACAATTCCCCAAAATACAGCAAAAACAGGAATTATATATGTAACAGACGAAGCGAACATACTTCCGACCCTTTGAATCAATATATTAACAATTATAACAGCTACAGCCGAACCAAAAATCCCTAACAATAATACAAATAATAAGTTTTTGGTAAAATCAGGAGTAATAAGCGGTGCAGATAAATCAGTAAATGCAAGATAAATACCTGTAACCGGACCAATAAACAGAAATGCTAATGTTGCAATTTCGAATCCGTTTAAACTTTTTAGTTTTGATTGTACATAATTCATATTATAACCATACATCATAGTTGCTAAAACAACAAAAAGTGCAAATGCATTTACGTGTATTTCAGTAGCTGTGCTATTAGATAATACCAAACCTATAGCACCGGCAAGTCCAATAATAACACCGATAACTTGAGAACGAAAAGTTTTTGTTTGAAATAATATCAGTCCGAATAAAAGTGTAAAAACGGGAGTACTTGCATTTAACATTCCGGCTAGGCTGCTATTTATTTTTGTTTGAGCAATTGTAAACAAAAATGCGGGGATACAATTACCTATAAATGCTACAATTAAAATTCCTGTAATATTTTTCTTATTTATTTTTTTTATATTTTTAATGCTAAATGGTAAAAGTACAATAAATGCAGAGAACATACGTATAGCAGCAACCTGACTGTAAGAGAAACTTTTTAATCCGTATTTCATTAAAACAAATGAAGCACCCCATGTAAACCCTAAAAACAATAAGGCAAGCCAATAATATATTTTAGTTTCGAATTTCAATTTTTTGGTACATTTATTGAATTGAAGACCAAAATTAAAAATACTGGTGATGAAACCTCATAAATTAGTTCTATTTTTTTTACTTTTTGTGATTTTTTTTGGTTTTAACAGTTTTAAAGTTGAAGCTCAAATGCCTAAGTACGTCATGCAAAGCCTTAATATTGACAGTATATATGCAAGTACACAAATGCCTGTAATTTTTGCTGATGAGATATTTGTATTCCCACAAAAAACATTTAAAAATAATCGTGAGAGGAAAAGATATAATAAGCTTCGATATAATTTTAAGAAAGTTTATCCATATGCTTTATTAATAGAAGAAGAACTAGAATCTATCGAAACTGTTGTTGAACGCTTACCTACTGAAGAAGCCAAAAAGGCTTACATAAAAAAGAAAGAAAAGGATTTAATGGATAAGTATAAAGACACAATGAAAAAACTTACTATGAGTCAGGGCTTTATGCTTGTAAAACTAATCGATAGGCAAACCGGCAATACAGCCTATCATTTAATTGAAGACCTTAAAGGTTCGGTAGTGGCATTCTTTTGGCAAGGAATTGCTTTGTTATTTAAAAATGACTTGAAAGCGGAATATGATGCCGAAGCAAGCGACAAAGAGATTGAGGAACTAGTAGTATTGTGGGAACACGGGTGCTTGTAAAGCATTTACTTCTATAATTATTTTATTTCTTTAATTGTTCTATTTGCTGTTCTAAAAGATTGATTTTTGCTTCTGCGTCTTCTTTCTTTTTATTTTCTATCTCGACAACTTTAGTAGGTGCATTACTTACAAATCCTTTGTTACTGAGTTTTTTCATTACAGAATTAAGAAACCCCTTAGTATATTTAAGTTCTTCATTGAGTTTAACTAACTCTGCTTCAATATCTACAGAATCTTCGGGTAGAGGCACAAAGAATTCATCTGTTGCTACTCGAAAAGACAATAACGAAGTTTGTGATTCTTTAAGAGCTTCTATATTATTAATGTTAACAAGTTTTTTTATTATTTCAACAAAATATTTTCCTGTATTATTTTCGCCATAATGTAAAACCAATTCATTTTTCATCGCAATATCTTTTTCTTTACGAATAGTTCTGATATTGGTAATAATTTCTTTTGTATCTTCAAATGTTTTTATCAATTCTTTATTATATCCGGTAAACTGAGGCCATTGGGTTATCATAATGCTATCGCCTTTGGTTCTGTTTTCAATTGTTTGCCAAATATGTTCAGAAATAAATGGGATAAATGGATGCAATACTTTTAATAGTTTTTCAAGAAATTCAACAGTTTTGTAGTATGTGTTTTTATCGATTGGTTTTCCATATTCGGGTTTTACCAATTCCAAATACCATGAAGAAAAATCGTCCCAAAACATTCGATAAACAGTCATAAGGGCTTCGCTTAACCGGAATTCATCAAATTGACGGTTTAATTGTTCGAGAGTTTGTTGAAATTTATTATCGAACCATTCTGTTGCATTTTGTGCTGCTTCAGGAGCTTGTATCTCATCACTTATTTGCCATGATTTAACCAATCTGAAAGCATTCCAAATTTTATTCACAAAGTTCCTACCTTGTTCGGGCAAACTATCGTCGTAAAGGAGGTCTCCACCTGCAGGGGAGCATAGCAACATACCAACTCTTACGCCATCGGCACCGTATTTATCCATAAGCTGTATAGGATCAGGCGAATTTCCGAGCGATTTACTCATTTTACGCCTCTGCTTATCTCTCACTATACCATGTAAGTAAACATTATTAAATGGCTTTTCCCCTGTATATTCGTATCCTGCAATAATCATACGTGCAACCCAGAAAAACAAGATTTCGGGAGCAGTAATCAAATCGTTGGTAGGATAATAATATTTAAAATCAGGGTTATCGGGATTATTAATTCCATCGAATACCGATATAGGCCATAACCACGATGAGAACCATGTATCAAGAACATCCTCGTCTTGAGTAAGGTTGTTAACAGAAATTTCGCTATTTTTTGTAAGCTCTCTGGCTTTTATTAAGGCTTCTTCTTTAGTTTCTGCAACTACAATTTGGTTTGTACCATTAATGTAGAATGCCGGTATCTGATGTCCCCACCACAATTGACGGCTTATGCACCAATCTCTAACATTTTCCATCCAGTGGCGATAAGTATTTTTAAATTTTGGTGGATAAAGTTTAATGTCATCATTTTCTACTGCTTCAATTGCCGGTTTTACCAAATCTTCCATTTTAAGAAACCACTGCATCGAGAGTTTCGGTTCAATAACAGCATTTGTGCGTTCAGAACGTCCCAATTTGTTTATATAATCTTCTTCCTTAACCAGTAGTCCTAAATTTTTTAATTTTTCTACAGCAAGTTTCCTTGCATTAAACCTGTCTTCGCCAATAAACAATTCTGCATCAGAGTTTAAAGTACCATCATCATTAAAAATATCTATACTATTTAAATTGTGGCGTATTCCAATTTCGTAATCATTAATATCGTGTGCAGGAGTAATTTTAAGACATCCTGTACCAAATTCCATATCTACATAATCATCAAAAATAATTGGCACTACCCTGTTTACCATAGGTACGATAACGTTTTTCCCTGAAAGATGAGTAAATCTTTTATCGTTTGGATTAACACATACAGCAGTATCGCCAAGAATTGTTTCGGGACGAGTAGTTGCAATCTGTACAAAATCATTATTTCCCTCGATAGGATAATTAATATAATACAATTTGCTATTTTCTTCGGTGTAAATTACCTCTTCGTCTGATACAGCAGTTTTAGCTTGTGGGTCCCAATTAACCATTCTAACACCACGATAAACAAGACCTTTATTATATAGATCGATAAATACTTTTATTACACTTTTAGAACGAATTTCGTCCATTGTAAAGGCAGTACGATCCCAGTCGCAAGAAGCACCGAGTTTTTTAAGTTGTTCTAAAATAATTCCCCCATGTTTTTCTTTCCACTCCCAAGCGTAATCAAGAAATTCGCTTCTACTCAAAGTATTTTTATCTATACCCTCATTGCGAAGCTTAGCCACAACTTTAGCTTCGGTAGCAATACTTGCATGGTCGGTACCTGGTACCCATACAGCATTTTTACCAAGCATACGAGCCCTACGAACCAAGATATCTTGGATTGTATTATTTAGCATATGCCCCATATGTAATACTCCGGTTACATTTGGAGGAGGAATAACGTTTACATAAGGTTCTTGATTGTTAGGTTCTGAGTGAAACAATTTATTATCGTTCCAGTACTTATACCATTTTTCTTCGATAAATTTAGGACTGTATTTGCTAGTAATTTCCATATTATTGTATCTGTATTCTAATTAAGCCCACAAAAATAGCAAAATGTAAGTAGTGATAAAATAAAATTGTTTTATCTATGGCTTTTACCTACCCAACCTGTATTATTCATCAAGCAAATCGGGTCTAAAGCGTTTTGTTCTTTCAAAAGATTGATTTTCTCGCCATTTTTCGATTTTAGGAAAGTTTCCTGATAGTAAGATATCGGGAACTTTCCATCCATTAAAATCGGCAGGTCGTGTATATACAGGTGGAGCAAGCATCCCGTCCTGAAAAGAATCTGTAAGTGCCGACTGTTCATCTCCAATTGCTCCCGGTATTAATCTTACGATACTATCAGTAAAAGCAGCAGCAGCCAACTCGCCTCCAGTAAGCACAAAATCTCCGAGCGAAAATTCATGTGTTATTAAATTATCCCTTATTCGTTGATCAATACCTTTATAATGTCCACACAGAATAATTATATTTTTTAATGTTGAGAAGTGATTTGCAGTTTTTTGGGTCCAAGGTTTTCCATCTGGAGAAGTATAAATTATAGCATCATAGTTAGTTTGATATTTTAGTTTTTCGATAATAGTAAAAATCGGTTCAATCATCATAACCATTCCCGCCTCTCCACCAAAAGCATAATCATCAACTTGTTTATGTTTTCCAATTCCGTATTCACGCAAATCATGGATATTAATACTTACAAGCCCATTTGTTATTGCTCGTTTAATAATAGAATAATTAAACGGACTTTTCAACAATTCAGGTAAAACAGTAATAATATCTATTCTCATCATCTACAGTTTTTTAGGATACAAATTCTGCTGCTTTTTCTGCAATACGTCTTCCATCAATAGCCGACGACATGATTCCTCCCGCATATCCGGCTCCTTCGCCCGCAGGGAAAAATCCCTGACACTTTGGCGACATTAAACTTACAGAATCACGAATTATTCTAACAGGGGAACTGGTTTTTGATTCAACTCCAAGCATAATGGCATCGTTGGTAACAAAGCCGGGCATTCTTTTACCAAAATATTTAAGTGCTAGTTTAAGTCTTGTCGAAATATGTTCCGGCATCCAAAAGTGTATTGGAGAACTTACAGTTCCGGGAGAATACGAGTTTTTAGGTAAATACGAAGATATTTTACCATCTACAAAATCGCCCAGAGCCTGTGCAGGTGCAATCAATCCATTTCCGCTATTAAGTGCTGCTTGCTGTTCGAGTGATTGCTGATATCTTAACCCTGCAAGCGAATCCTGTTCGGGTAAATCTTCGCGGCGAATTTCCACAACAAGTCCAGAGTTAGCATAATTCGAATTACGATAACTATTCGACATTCCATTTACCACTCTTGTATTCACATCGGTTAAAGCAGGCACAATAGTTCCACCGGGGCACATACAAAACGAGTAAACTCCTCTTCCCTTTTGTTGGCAAACTATAGCATAAGCAGCTGCAGGTAAATACTTACCTCTCTCTCTACCATAACGTATTTTATCAATCAATTCTTGCGGATGCTCAATGCGAACACCCATCGCAAACCCTTTAGCTTCGATGGGGATGTTCCTATGTTGAAGTAAATGATACGATTCAGTAGCTGAATGTCCGGTTGCCCATATTATTGCTTTCGCATTATATTCGATATCATTTTCGGTTATTACCGATTTAAACATATTATCTTCAACAATAATATCAGTAACACATGAATTAAAAATTACTTCTCCACCAAATTCAATTATAGTATTGCGTAAATTTTTTATTATAGACGAAAGCTTGTCGGTACCGATATGTGGATGTGTATCAATAAGGATATCGGGCACTGCTCCAAAATGATGAAAAAGATTTAGGACATCGTTTACATCATGTTTACGTTTTGATCGTGAATATAATTTACCATCTGAATAGGTTCCGGCTCCACCTTCGCCAAAAGCATAATTGGAATTTCGATTTAGAATTTGATCACGATGAAGAGCTGAGATATCAAATTTTCTTTCTTCAACAGGCTTCCCTCGCTCCAATATTACGGGTTTTATACCGAGGCTTAATAATTTTAGAGCAGCAAAATATCCAGCAGGTCCTGCTCCAACGATTAAGACAGACTCTGAATGCTCTACATTTTTGAAATCGCTTGCAAATTTTTCGGTTTTAGGTTTTTCCTTCCCTAAGCCATATTCAACAAGAACATTGTAAAGAACAGATTTACGTGCATCAATTGAACGTCTTTTTACAATACAAAAACTTATATCCTCGGCATTTACATCAATTTTTTTTGCCAGGGCAGATTTTAATTTGGTTTTATCCCATACTTTGTCGGGACTAATTATCAGGGTTTCGGTACGATTCATATTAGTTTTCCCACCATTTAATTTTGTCAATTTTTCCACCTTCGAAATGGAATGACAGTATAATCATTTTTGAATTTAGCTTTTGATAAACTTCAGAAAACTCTGAATTATCGTAACGTACCATATTAAACATTCCAAAACTACCTTTAAGTTCAATTCCAAACATAAAATATTCCAAAAAGAAATCGACTCCAACGCCAACTTCATAATAAGCATCTAAAGGTTTAAGTCTAATTTTTGGTAATTCCGTAGGGTCAACTTTTCGTTGTGCGGCTAAATCAACACGAAACGAAGCTCCACCAACAAGAAATGGTCTAAAATTATTAAGTCTTGCTGCTTTATATTTAAATAATAATGGAAAATCTAAGAACGTTGATTCAATTCTCATTGTGTGCCTTCTAAATGATGTATCTCGCATTACTTTATATTCGAGATCGCGTTGTCCAAACATTAATCCGGGTAAAAATCTTACATCAAGATATTCAAGTATCCTCAAATTTGCAATCATATTTATATTAAAGCCAACATAATGAGTAGTTTCAATCCCAAAAACAGTATCGAAAAAGAGAAACTCTTGCACAGGACGTATGGTAAAGCCCATAGAATTTAATCCTAATGAATACCCAAAATGGGCTGTTTGATTATCAAGCTTAGGTAAATTTTCGGGTCGTCTTCGTTGTGCCCACATGGTTTGTACCAACACAAGAAATATTATAATAAGTATAAATTTTTCTATTTTCATACATCTGCAATAACTCTCAAAAATAAGAAAAAGTATAGAATTAATCATAATTGAAAAAAAATGATAGAATTCTTTTGCTTAATATTAAAGTTTATTTACCTTTGCAAGCCCTAAATGATAAATAATATTTAGAATTAATTAACTGACAATGTACGCAATAGTAGAGATAGCAGGACAGCAATTTAAAGTAGAAAAAGGCAATAAGCTTTTTGTTCATCGTTTAGATGCTGAAACAGGCAGTGATATTGAGTTTGATAAAATATTACTGATTGACAACGACGGTAAAATAAAAGTAGGAAAACCGGTAGTAAAAAATGCAAAAGTAGTTGCAAAAGTATTAGATCACGTAAAAGGCGATAAGGTAAAGGTTTTCAAGAAAAAAAGACGTAAAGGTTACCAAGTACTTAATGGACATCGTCAGTATTTTAGCGAAGTAGAAATTCAAGAAATAACAGCATAAAAATTTGAGCCATGGCACATAAGAAAGGAGCAGGTAGTTCAAGAAACGGTCGCGAATCGGAAAGTAAACGACTAGGTGTAAAAATATACGGCGGACAGAAAGCTGTTGCTGGAAACATAATAGTTCGCCAGCGCGGCACAAGACATAATCCGGGTAATAATGTTGGATTAGGGAAAGACCATACATTGTTCGCACTTTGCGACGGTGTGGTTAAATTCCAAAAGAAAAGAGACAATAAATCTTATGTTTCTGTAGAACCAAGTTCGGCAGAATAATCTTAAAAAATTAAAACATATTAATGTCCTGTTTTTTCTAACTTTGCAGAGAAAACAGGATTTTTTTATTTTATAATGTCAAGCTTATGTTAAATATTCAAGTATTAAGAGAAAATTCAGAATTTGTAATTGACCGACTAAAGGTTAAGAACTTTGATGCTAAAAAAATAGTTGCAGAAATTATTGAATTAGATAATAATCGTAAGACAAATCAAGCAGAAAGAGATAATCTGCAAAGCACTTTAAATAATATTTCTAAACAAATTGGAATTTGTTTTAAAGAAGGCAAAACCGCGGAAGCTGAAAAATTTAAATCTGAAACTCTTTCGCTTAAAATCAAAATAAAGGAGTTGGAGTTGTTACAACAAAACTATCAAAGTAAACTAGATGATTTGTTAGTATTACTGCCAAATATTCCCAATGAAGAAGTACAACCAGGTAAATCAGAAAACGACAATATTGAAATTAGAAAAGGCGGTATAATTCCCAACTTACAAAACAAAAAACCTCATTGGGAACTAATTTCTAAATATGATATTATTGATTTTGAACTTGGGAATAAAATTACAGGAGCAGGATTTCCTATATATAAAGGTAAGGGAGCAAAACTTCAAAGAGCCCTTATAAGTTTCTTTTTAGATCAAGCCGAAACTGCCGGCTACGAAGAAGTTCTTACTCCTTTAGTAGTTAATGAAGCAAGCGGATTTGGCACAGGACAGCTTCCCGATAAAGAAGGTATGATGTATCATGTAGTTAATGATCATTTATATTTGATTCCAACCGCAGAAGTACCTATTACTAATATTTACCGTGATGTAATTTTAGACGAAGATGTTTTGCCTATCAAACATGTTGGTTATTCGGCATGTTTTAGGCGTGAAGCAGGAAGCTGGGGAGCTCATGTAAGAGGCTTAAATCGTTTACATCAGTTCGATAAAGTCGAGATAGTGCAAATTCAAACCCCCGATAAATCTTACGAAACTTTAAACGAAATGGTTTTACATGTTGAAAGCCTTCTTAAAAAGCTTATGCTACCATATCGCATTGTAAGATTATGTGGTGGCGATTTGAGTTTTGCTTCAGCATTAACTTACGATTTTGAAGTTTTCTCAGCAGCACAAGAAAGATGGTTAGAGGTAAGCTCAGTATCTAATTTTGAATGTTTTCAATCTAATCGCTTAAAACTAAGATATAAAAGTAAGGAGCAGAAAAAAAATATTGTTGCTCACACACTTAATGGTAGTGCTCTTGCCTTACCACGAATAATGGCCGCAATTATTGAAAACTATCAAGATAACGAAGGAATTAATATTCCCGAAGTATTAATTCCTTATACAGGATTTAATAAGATATCTTAAAATAAAAACTAAACTATTAAGTTTTAAATTTAACTTAATGTAAATATCATAAAACTATGAAAAAATTTTTCCTGATTATCCCATTATTTTTATTAATATCTTGCACACCTACCGAAAACCGCCAAGCTGTAGAACAAATCGACAGTTTACTTGTTGTAAATCAGAATCTTCAAGACGAGTTAAACAGTCCTGATATTGATACTTTTCGGATGATATACGATACAGTTGTAAAGTACAATGCATATTTTTGTAAAGAAAACTTACCCGATTTAAGTAATAAAGACCTTGATGTAATATATTATTATGGAACTTTGGATAAAACATTTAAAAAGTTTCTAAATAATTATCGTGGTGATTTATTGAATCGATTACAATATCGTGAAAATCAACTTAATACACTAAAACACGATATTTCGAATAAGCTATTAAAACCTGAAGAATTTAATAAATATTTATATGTTGAAGATTCGGTAATGCAGTTTTTAACACAAGAAGTAAAAGACAGACTTGAATTTGCATACGAACATAAAGAGAAGTTTACTGAATACCATAATCAAGCATTATCATTAATTGAAAAAATCGAAGATTAAATTGAAATTTAGTTTAATAAAATACTTATTTGTTTTAGGAATTGCCGTTTTGTTATTTCCACAGACAGTTATATCGCAACATTACGACAGTCAGTTGGCTGCTGAATATATGCGTAACAAGGAGTACGATAAAGCATCAATATTATATGAGCAGCTATACGAAAAATTTGGATATGCAAGTTACAGGAATAACTACATAAGATGTTTAAGTGAATTAGAAGATTATAAAACTGCCGAAAAATTTCTAAAAAAGGAGTTACGAAAGAATAAAACCGACCCCAGCCTATATGTTTATTTAGGAAATATTTATCATCTTATAGGCAGTACGGCAGATGCAGAAAAAGAGTTTAGTAATGCAATAGAAATGGCTTCTGATAATAGAGGTCAAACAATAAATACAGCAAATTCTTTTGTAATGCATCGTCAGTTTAATTATGCAGAGCAAATGTATATAAGTGCTTCTGAAAAACAGAAAGTGAGCTTCGATTACGAACTTGCAAATATTTATTATTACCAACGCGATTATCAAAAAATGATAGATAAATTTCTTGATTTGATAATTGAACAGCCTGATTATTTAACTAATGTTCAAAGTAGATTAGTAAGTATTTTGGCAAGTTTTGTAGATAGCGACCTAAATATTATAATCGAGAACAGCATAATTCAAAGAATACAGCAAAAACCACAATCGTCTTCGTTGTATGAACTATTGATTTGGCAATATTCGCAAACCGGACAATACAAAAAAGCTCTGGAACAAAACTATGTACTAGACAAACGCCTTAGCGAAAAAGGATTACGAGTACTGCAATATGGTCATATATTAAAAGACAATCAAGAGTACGATTTGGCACTCGAAGCTTTTGAGTATGTACTACAACAAGGCGAAACCTCCCCACATTATCAAACTGCAAGTATTGATTATTTAAATACATTATTTGGCAAAGTTGTAAATACTCCCAATAATAGCGAAGAAGAATTGCTTGAACTTGAATCTCTTCTTATAGAGACGCTTTCTAAAGTACGGGCTACACAATCTTTTAGTCTTATTTATGCTTTAGCGAATATTCAAGCATTTTATTTAAATAAAACTAATGAAGCCGAAGAACTTTTAAGCAAAGTAATTGAAGAAAACAAATTAAATACTTCAGAAATTGCAGAATGTAAACTTTTGTATGGTGATATTCTATTAATAAACGAAAATCCTTGGGATGCAACTATTATTTATGCACAAGTAGAAAAAGCCAATATTAATAATCCATACGGGCACGAAGCACGTTTCAGAAAAGCAAAACTTGCATATTATACAGGACAATTTCAGTGGGCTCAAGCACAATTAGATGTTTTAAAAGCCAGCACAAGTAAACTAATAGCTAATGATGCTTTTGAGCTATCTTTTTTAATTAGCGAAAATCTAAATCTAGACACAACCGAAACAGCAATGAAATTATTTGCAAAAGCTGATTTGCTTACATACAAGAACGATAACGAGCATGCTTTGCTTGCTTTAGATAGTATTATAGCCCAATTTCCGAGTAATACTTTAATTGATGATGTATATTTTAGGAAAGCCCAAATTTACGAAAGACAAGGTAATATTGATCTTGCTTTAGAAATGTACAAAAAAGTATTGAACAATTATTCATGGGATATTTTGGCTGATAATGCCTTATATAAAATTGCAAAAATTTACGATTTTTCTTTAAAAGATAAAGAAAAAGCCATGGAGTATTACGAAAAAATAATAATTGACTATCCTGGAAGCATATTTACAGTAGAAAGTAGAAAGAGATTTAGGTTTTTAAGAGGTGATAGTATTAATCAATAGTTGCATAAATGCAAGACAATAAAGAGAGAATAATTTTAGGAATAGATCCTGGCACAAATCTTATGGGATACGGGATATTGCTGATATGTGGCAAAGATGTTTCGGTTGTTAATATGGGCATAATTGATATGCATCGAATGCAAAACCATTATCTCAAACTAAAGAATATTTTTAAAAGAACGATAGAATTAATAGATGGCTACAAACCTGACGAATTAGCTATAGAAGCCCCTTTTCAGGGGAAGAACGTACAGAGTATGCTAAAGCTTGGGAGAGCTCAAGGTGCAGCAATGGCAGCTGCCTTATATCGCGAAATTCCTATTTTTGAATATGCTCCAAAAAAAATTAAAGTTTCAATTACAGGAAATGGTAACGCAGCAAAAGAGCAGGTTGCTTCAATGCTACAAAAAATACTAAAGTTTGAAGAGATGCCTAAGTATCTTGATGCAACCGATGGTCTTGCAGCAGCATTGTGTCATTATTATCAGACTGGTATTATTAAGAAAGAGAATAGCTACAAAAATTGGGAAGATTTTGTTAGGAAAAATCCCAACAGAATTAAGAAATAAAAAAGGGCTACAAATCTAAGTAGCCCCTATTTTAAATTTGAAAACCTAAATTTATTATTTACAGAATTTATTTATAAATTGATCTGTAAATACTTTTAAATTAGGCGTTCCTATTTCTTGCAAATCGTAACCAATTTTAACTGTTGGTTTATCGATTTTAACAATTCTTGTAAGATCAATAGGTGTAGCAATAACCACAGCATCACAAGGAGTGTTAGCGATTGTTTTTTCTAAGTCTTTAACTTGTTGATCGCCATAACCCATTGCAGGTAATAGTGTTCCGATTCCCGGATAAATTTTAAAAGTTTCTGCTAATTTACCAATAGCAAATTCTCTTGGATCAACTAATTCGGCAGCACCACATTTCATAGCAGCAACAGTACCGGCTCCCAATTTCATTTCGCCGTGAGTAAGAGTTGGTCCGTCTTCAACAACAAGCACTTTTTTACCTCTAATAAGTTCGGGTTTATCAATTGATAGAGGAGAAGCACCATCAACAACTGCTGCATCAGGATTAACCTTTACGATATTATCTCTAACAATCTGAATAGCCTCAGGTCCTGCTGAATCCATTTTATTAATTACAACTACATCAGCCATTCTTAATGTTGCTTCGCCTGGATAATATGCTAATTCATGGCCAGGTCTGTGTGGGTCAACTACAGTTACCATCATATCAGGTTTGTAGAATGGGAAGTCATTGTTACCACCATCCCAAATAATAACATCACAGCCATCGGGATCATTTTCGGCAGCTCTTACAATAGCTTCGTAATCAACACCAGAATAAATAACGTTTCCACGTACAACATGTGGTTCATACTCTTCCATTTCTTCGATAGTACATTTGTGTTTAGCAAGATCTTCGATAGTAGCAAAACGCTGCACCTTTTGAGCAACCAAATCACCATAAGGCATTGGGTGACGAATAGCAACTACTTTAAGACCAGCTTCCATTAACAATTCTATGATCCTACGTGAAGTTTGGGATTTACCACAACCTGTACGAACAGCACCAACAGCAATAAGTGGCTTGGTTGATTTAATTTGAGTTTTCTCCGGACCTAAAAGATTAAAGTTAGCTCCACATGTATTTACTAAAGCACTAAGGCTCATTACTCTATTATAAGGCACATCGCTATATGAGAATACACATTCCTCAACCTGATAATCTTTGATTAATTTTGGTAATTCCTCCTCAGCATAAATCGGAATACCTTCGGGATATAATTCGCCTGCTAACTCTGCCGGATATTTTCTTCCGTCAATATCAGGAATCTGAGCAGCTGTAAACGCAACAACATTGTACTCTTCTTTACCTCTGTAGTAAGTGTTGAAGTTGTGGAAATCTCTTCCTGCAGCTCCAATGATAATAACATTTTTTCTAGCCATAACTTGTTTGTTATTTTATTTGTTAAACATATAATTTAAATTGATTCTAAACTTCAACAAAGATAGTTTTTTCGCTCAAAAATAATTATGATAAAATCACGTATTTAATGCTACAAGCTTAATTCAGACAGTTGACTATCTATAAGCATTGAGGCAACAAGCTTATAGAAAACACATGTTAAATAACATGTTTAGTTAATCTTTCCTAAAAATTTATCAACATCTACTATAAAACGCTCATGAATACCGTGTCCTATTAATCCTTCGCTATCGTTTGATTCTACCTTAAATACTAATCTTCGACGATCTATTTCAACTAATTCGCTCTTACAAGTAATTATCTCACCCGTTTTGCTTGCTTTAATATGCTTAATATTAACCAAAGTTCCAACAGTAGTTTGTTCTTTGGGCAAATAATCTTCAACAGATAATAAGCAGGTTCTTTCCATAAAACTAATCATTGAAGGAGTAGCATAAATCTCTAAAGTACCCGATTCGTAACTTGCAGCAGTTTTGTCAAATGTTACTGTTTCTGTATCATGTCGTTTAAGTCCCGGTTTTATTTTATTTTCCATTTTAATTAAAATTTTATTTTCACGTTTTGTTTAATATCTGGATGTAAACTTAAGGCTACCGGACAAACACTTGGGATATTTTTCAATATCTTTTTCTGACTATCGGTAAGAGTACACATCGACAAGTCAAGATTAATAACAATTTCCTCAATTTTTCTTTGACCTGACGAAGTCATAATCTTTTTAATTTCTCCTGTTGCCCCTTTAATAGAAAAACCACGTTCTTCAGCAGCTATTCCCATAATTGTAAGCATACAATCGCAAAGTGAAGTTGCCACGAGATCGGTTGGCGAAAATGCCTCGCCTTTGCCTTTATTATCAACAGGAGCATCTGTCATTATTTGGCAACTTGATCGCAAATGTGTATTAACAGTGCGTAGTCCACCTATGTAAGTTGTTTTTGATGTAATCATTATAAATTAGAATTTGGTTTGTTTCACAAATTTATAATAAAGAATCATAATTATCCATACTAATTATTTAATAAACAAGTAGTCGCTATTAAAACACAAATACTTGTAGGTTTTAATAAGATATTATAATGATTCAGGTTAAAACACACCACTAATATTTCCTTCATTATCAATATCTATTTTTTCGGCCGAAGGGATTTTGGGTAATCCGGGCATTCTCATAATTGAACCTGCAATTGGAATAACAAAACCAGCACCGGCAGCGATTTCGATGTCTCTAATATTTATGACAAAACCCTCGGGGCGATTTTTAAGTTTTGGATCATCAGATAGTGATTTTTGCGTTTTGGCAATACAAACAGGTAGTTTACTTAATTCTAAGTTATCGATAACTTTGAGTTGTTTTCTTGCTTTTAATGAATACTCCACAGCGGCGGCACCATAAATATTCTTTGCAATAGTTTCAATTTTTTTCTCTATCGACCAATCAAATTCATAAAGAGGTTTAAAGCATACCCTACATTGATCGGCTTCTCTAGCAACAATCTCAGCAAGTTCTATTGCCCCATCTCCACCTTTTTCCCATGCATCTACAACAGCGACTTTTATATTTTTAGTATTGCAATGCTCTATAACCACTTGTAATTCTTCATCCGAATCTTTCACAAACTTATTTATTGCTACAATCGGATTAAGATTAAACAATTGCATATTTTCGATATGCTTATCTAGGTTAGCCAGTCCATTTTTCACAGCTTCGGGATTGCTCTTATCTAAATCGGCAAGAGCCACACCACCATGATATTTGAGTGCTCTAATAGTAGCTACAAGAACAACAGCATTAGGATTAAGGTTTCCGTATTGTGATTTAATATCAAAGAATTTTTCGGCACCTAAATCTGAAGCAAAGCCAGCTTCGGTAACAACATAGTCGCTCAAAGATAATCCCATTTTAGTTGCAAGAATAGAATTTGTACCTTGCGCAATATTAGCAAATGGGCCACCATGAATAATAGCTGGAGTTCCTTCAAGAGTTTGTACGAGATTTGGTTTAATAGCATCTTTAAGCAAAGTTGCCATAGCACCATGAGCCTTAAGATCTCGTGCATAAACAGGTTCTCCATCGTAAGTATAACCAATAAAAATATTTCCTAATCGAGTTTTTAAATCTTCGATACTGTTTGATAAACATAAAATAGCCATAACTTCGGAAGCTGCTGTAATATTAAAGCCTGTTTCGCGTGGTACACCTTCGGTTTTTCCTCCTAATCCAATTACAATATTTCTTAATGCTCTCTCGTTCATGTCCATTACACGTTTCCAACCAATTGTTCGAGGGTCGATATCTATACCATTACTTCGGCTATGCAAAGTATTATCAATTATTGCAGAAAGCAGATTATGAGCCTTTTCGATTGCTGCCATATCTCCAGTAAAATGGAGATTAATATCTTCCATTGGGATAACCTGTGAATAGCCACCTCCAGCAGCACCTCCTTTTATACCAAAAACAGGACCTAAGGAAGGTTCTCGGAGCACCACAGTAGTGCGTCTGTTGATTTTGTTCATTGCTTGGGCAAGACCTATTGATGTAGTGGTTTTTCCTTCTCCTGCAGGAGTTGGAGTAATTGCTGTTACCAAAATTAACCTACTATCAACTAACTTATCATTATCAATAAGAGATAATGGTAATTTAGCTTTATAATGCCCATATTGTTCAAGATTGTCTTCACTGATTCCAAGCTGTGAAGCGATTTCTTTAATAGGTTTAATATCTGCCGCTTTGGCAATTTCAATATCAGAAGGTATCATACTGTGTAAGATTTAAATTTATTTATGTATATATAACAAGTTTAAAATATCTTTGTTTAGATTTGCAATTAGCATAGTAATAACCGACAATCTAATTTGCTGATTTAATAAGGAATAACTGAGATATTATGGCAACATTTCGCACAAAATTTAAATGGTTTTATTATTCTTTGAAACTACATACTGTAACACCAATAAAAATCTTCGGATTTTTATCCCAAATTGCAAAAACCTCAAAGTGGATACAAACTCATAAAAACATTGATTTTACTGATTTCCCTACAAGAAAATTTGATTACAATAAAAGATATGATTTATACTCATACATAATAGAAAAAGAAAATCTTAATTCTAATATTGATTATTTTGAATTTGGTGTTTTTCAGGGTAAATCATTCAAATGGTGGACAAAACAAATTCAACACAAAGATGCTAGATTTTATGGCTTTGATACATTTACGGGGCTGCCAGAAGACTGGGGTACTTTTAAAAAAGGGGATCTTGCTAACAATAATATGATACCTGAAATTGACGATACACGGAATGAATTTTTTCAAGGATTATTTCAGCAAACTCTTCCTAAATTTCTAAAAAAATATGATGGAACCAAACGAAAAGTAATTTTAATGGATGCCGACCTTTATAGTTCTACTGCCTATGTTTTACAAGCAATGTCGAATTACTTAAAGGAAGGAGATATACTGTTTTTTGATGAATTTAATGTGCCTGAACATGAATTCAAAGCTTTTACAGAATGGGTTGAAATCAACTACCTAAAATACAAGGTTCTTGGCGCAGTAAATAATTATTATCAAGTTGCTATTATGTTAGAAGACAGGGTTTAGGGTTTAGGGTTTAGGGTTTAGGTTGCAGGGTTTAGGGTTTAGGGTTTAGGGTTTGTCAATTGTCAATGCCTGAATATGGTTAATGAAGTTAAGAGTTTGTTTGTGGAATACTAATGTTTCAATTCCAATATGGTACGGCTTAAATCGAATGCCACGCAATCTGATTTAAATCGTTAACAGTTTCAATTCCAATATGGTACGGCTTAAATTGTGAATGGTGCTTTTGGAAAATGCCTGTCGTTTGAGTTTCAATTCCAATATGGTACGGCTTAAATGTAACTTGGGAATTTTTAACCAAATTTGAGTCAAACGTTTCAATTCCAATATGGTACGGCTTAAATTTAGCAGGGAAAAGGATACAGGATATTTATTTAACGTTTCAATTCCAATATGGTACGGCTTAAATTAGCCTTCTGTAAGCATTAAATTAGCTCTATAACGCGTTTCAATTCCAATATGGTACGGCTTAAATATATGCTTTCTATTGTATCTTTAAGAGAAGATAATGTTTCAATTCCAATATGGTACGGCTTAAATCCAGCATCCCATTGAGACCAAAACTGCACTAGATTGTTTCAATTCCAATATGGTACGGCTTAAATCTTATTGATAATCATTCTAAATTAATAATTTGTGTGTTTCAATTCCAATATGGTACGGCTTAAATTTTCGGCTCTTTTAACATCGAGAGAATCCTCAGCTGGTTTCAATTCCAATATGGTACGGCTTAAATTCTATCCTGTCCAGAACAGTTTCACGCTCTATTTTGTTTCAATTCCAATATGGTACGGCTTAAATAGCTTAGCAGAATTTAAAAGTCCATTAAACTTAAATGTTTCAATTCCAATATGGTACGGCTTAAATCGTTAGAAGGATTTTCAGATGATATTGATAACATGGGTTTCAATTCCAATATGGTACGGCTTAAATGGAGCAATAATTGTAGGATTAGTTGCACAAAGAGCGTTTCAATTCCAATATGGTACGGCTTAAATCATGCAAGAGCTGTAAGAGCAGCCAAAGGTAGCAAGTTTCAATTCCAATATGGTACGGCTTAAATTACTGATGCAGCCTACTATACAATAAAGTCATCGAGGTTTCAATTCCAATATGGTACGGCTTAAATCTCTTAATTTGCAGAAATATAATTTTTTGGTGAAAGTTTCAATTCCAATATGGTACGGCTTAAATAAGATGGGATTTATAAAAAGGCAACGCTAATATTGTTTCAATTCCAATATGGTACGGCTTAAATATCTAAAATTCGCAGACCTATCATTCCTTGACAAATGTTTCAATTCCAATATGGTACGGCTTAAATGAACAACCGAAAGATTTAAGGAAATGTTTAATTTGTTTCAATTCCAATATGGTACGGCTTAAATATCAAAGCCGAACCGCTAACAATATGTTTATGCAATGTTTCAATTCCAATATGGTACGGCTTAAATGGTTGCACGGCTTATGTTAAGTTTTTGACTTATTTGTTTCAATTCCAATATGGTACGGCTTAAATACAGAAATGACAAAATTTAAGGACATTATTAAAAAGTTTCAATTCCAATATGGTACGGCTTAAATCGTGGTCGAGGTCGATTACTAAAATCTACCAGGAAGTTTCAATTCCAATATGGTACGGCTTAAATAACAGGCGCAACATTTTCTACACATATAAAATATGGTTTCAATTCCAATATGGTACGGCTTAAATGTATCTGGTCCTATAAAAAAATGATAACCAATCCCGTTTCAATTCCAATATGGTACGGCTTAAATCAAAAAAAATAAAATTTACTCAAATAAAATAAGTTAGTTTCAATTCCAATATGGTACGGCTTAAATATTACATTACGATATATCAATATCAAATACTTGTTTGTTTCAATTCCAATATGGTACGGCTTAAATTCCGTACGTATTCCCATATTATCAAAGATGATAAAGTTTCAATTCCAATATGGTACGGCTTAAATATTATTCCTTACACGTTTAAGTATTTCGAAAAATAGTTTCAATTCCAATATGGTACGGCTTAAATGTAGAATAATGTTTTTAAAAAGTAAGCTATATCAGTTGTTTCAATTCCAATATGGTACGGCTTAAATAAGGCAGGAACAACTGATGGTGGAGCATATACGGTGTTTCAATTCCAATATGGTACGGCTTAAATGTAGAATAATGTTTTTAAAAAGTAAGCTATATCAGTTGTTTCAATTCCAATATGGTACGGCTTAAATTCTCCATTTTCGGCAACAGAGGAGGCACTATTTGTGTTTCAATTCCAATATGGTACGGCTTAAATGCTTCTTGGTCGTCTCTATCAATCTGCTCAATCTGGTTTCAATTCCAATATGGTACGGCTTAAATCTCATAATCGAACCCATTCCATATTTTTTATTGAGTTTCAATTCCAATATGGTACGGCTTAAATAAGGCAGGAACAACTGATGGTGGAGCATATACGGTGTTTCAATTCCAATATGGTACGGCTTAAATGAAGTAGAACTCCCCTTGCTTCCAAGTCATATAGAGGTTTCAATTCCAATATGGTACGGCTTAAATGGATAGGGTTGGATATGCAAGACTATTCCATCTTGAGTTTCAATTCCAATATGGTACGGCTTAAATTCCATCAGCGATTTACTTATATCACAGCCTGACAAGTTTCAATTCCAATATGGTACGGCTTAAATCAATGCAATATACATATTATTGTGTGCAGTGCTTGGTTTCAATTCCAATATGGTACGGCTTAAATTACAAGCTTCTTCTTATATATGTCCTCCTCATAGTAGTTTCAATTCCAATATGGTACGGCTTAAATTTCGGATTCTGAAATATTAACTGCATTTTTACTAATGTTTCAATTCCAATATGGTACGGCTTAAATTTTAATTTCGTGCATACCGCAAAAATACATAATTGGTTTCAATTCCAATATGGTACGGCTTAAATAGCAATGAAACAAAAGGCAATCGCTGACCGTCACTAGTTTCAATTCCAATATGGTACGGCTTAAATCTAACGGGGCGTAGGTATGACCCGAATTCAAAAACAGTTTCAATTCCAATATGGTACGGCTTAAATCTAACGGGGCGTAGGTATGACCCGAATTCAAAAACAGTTTCAATTCCAATATGGTACGGCTTAAATGCAGTATGCTCGAAATCAAATCCTACCACTTCTGATGTTTCAATTCCAATATGGTACGGCTTAAATGGCGGAATTAAGCTAAATAAAGTTCGCATGAAAATAGTTTCAATTCCAATATGGTACGGCTTAAATTAGTTGGAGACTTTAACTACGCACAGCTATATATGGTTTCAATTCCAATATGGTACGGCTTAAATCCCGAAATCGTAAGCTTTCTATATCCTGTCGGCGTGTTTCAATTCCAATATGGTACGGCTTAAATTATCTATCTGCCGCAGGAGGAATTAAATATTGCACTGTTTCAATTCCAATATGGTACGGCTTAAATTGTAGTTGGAGACTTTAACTACGCACAGCTATATATGGTTTCAATTCCAATATGGTACGGCTTAAATTCTCATACCAGAAATAATTACTATCAAGAAAACACGTTTCAATTCCAATATGGTACGGCTTAAATACTATTGTACGGTCATACTTATTTAGTTGATTATAGGTTTCAATTCCAATATGGTACGGCTTAAATCCATCACAGGCGTATTTGATACAGATGATTATGATGTTTCAATTCCAATATGGTACGGCTTAAATGGTTCAACCCTCTTGTTTATCGCTTCTGGATCTGGCGTTTCAATTCCAATATGGTACGGCTTAAATAACGAAAATTAGAACTAAAGAAACATAGCGACTACAGTTTCAATTCCAATATGGTACGGCTTAAATACCATTTTGCCGCCAAACCCGAATATATTGCAGATGTTTCAATTCCAATATGGTACGGCTTAAATGTTGATGATATAATTATTTTCTTTGCAAGTTTCAAGTTTCAATTCCAATATGGTACGGCTTAAATTTATTGCAGGATGTTCGATAATTTTAGCCTTTCTCGGTTTCAATTCCAATATGGTACGGCTTAAATCCTGCGGGTAAATTCAACTCTTATGATTTTGCAACAGTTTCAATTCCAATATGGTACGGCTTAAATTATAAATAAGAAAAACTGAAGGAGGTTTTGTATTAAGTTTCAATTCCAATATGGTACGGCTTAAATATAGAGAATCGAACTCTATATAAACCTCTGTTCTTGTTTCAATTCCAATATGGTACGGCTTAAATCTTCCTGAGAGACATTAGAGAATACTGCTTTGAATTGTTTCAATTCCAATATGGTACGGCTTAAATCGAGCTTACTAAAATGCAAAATGTTTTATAACGTGGTTTCAATTCCAATATGGTACGGCTTAAATGAAAGCTGATGAAAACAAAAATTACAACTCAAAAGTTTCAATTCCAATATGGTACGGCTTAAATTCAGCATGTAAAACACAGGTAAGCCGCAAGACTTAGTTTCAATTCCAATATGGTACGGCTTAAATTACAGTCCCCTTATATCGTCTGCCCAGTTTACCTTGTTTCAATTCCAATATGGTACGGCTTAAATCATACTTGAAACTTCGGAACTGAAACAAACCAACTGGTTTCAATTCCAATATGGTACGGCTTAAATTAAACAGAATATACAACGAGCCGAATAATGAAACAAGTTTCAATTCCAATATGGTACGGCTTAAATAGTTGTTGCTGATAAAATTGACTTTAACTTAAAAACGTTTCAATTCCAATATGGTACGGCTTAAATCTTGAATAAACTTTTACTACAATTTCAGTTGCAGTGTTTCAATTCCAATATGGTACGGCTTAAATCCGAACACGAAAGAAGCCGAATCAGCACCCTTGTATGTTTCAATTCCAATATGGTACGGCTTAAATTGCAGGCAAAATATACTCCGAATTATTGTCATATTGTTTCAATTCCAATATGGTACGGCTTAAATTTTGAGCGCAAACTTGCCGAAATGGAAGAGGATGTTGTTTCAATTCCAATATGGTACGGCTTAAATTATACCGAAAGTTGAGACATTATCATGGAAGGAATGTTTCAATTCCAATATGGTACGGCTTAAATTGCGAGTATTCGCAGAATTGACGAAACTATCAATCAGTTTCAATTCCAATATGGTACGGCTTAAATTATTGAGTAAAACACCTTCTTAAACGTATCATAATCGTTTCAATTCCAATATGGTACGGCTTAAATACAAACCGCTCACAGGATTAGAGAACATTATTTTAAGTTTCAATTCCAATATGGTACGGCTTAAATGTGTTTAGTAACCCCCTCAGGCATTAGATACACATGTTTCAATTCCAATATGGTACGGCTTAAATCTCGCCAAACGCAGGATTATACAGATACAGTCTTAAGTTTCAATTCCAATATGGTACGGCTTAAATCTGATGAGCGGATGGCACTTGAAAGACGAGTTAAAAGTTTCAATTCCAATATGGTACGGCTTAAATCTGATACACAGTACCAAAACTCGGTATAGTTCCATGTTTCAATTCCAATATGGTACGGCTTAAATTTGATTCTCATAATATTATATCATTCCGTTTATAAAGTTTCAATTCCAATATGGTACGGCTTAAATATGTCCTGCCTATCATCGCCTCTATGGACTTCGATGTTTCAATTCCAATATGGTACGGCTTAAATGAACGGCAGCGGCTCGGGAACTTTTATTTCAACTTGTTTCAATTCCAATATGGTACGGCTTAAATGTCCCTGAAGGTTATGTAAAGAGGGCGAGTGATATGTTTCAATTCCAATATGGTACGGCTTAAATTTATTAGCCGGTTTAATTACGGCTGATTATATTTGGGTTTCAATTCCAATATGGTACGGCTTAAATATAGAAGGTATGTGTGATTATATAAGTATTTAATAGTTTCAATTCCAATATGGTACGGCTTAAATCGGCGAGGGAGTTGCTAAGACACTATTCGATGATGCGTTTCAATTCCAATATGGTACGGCTTAAATAATAATGAACGGATTGAGACACATACCGCTAATTAAGTTTCAATTCCAATATGGTACGGCTTAAATTATTGGTACAAATGACCAGCGATACCGTACGTTTAGGTTTCAATTCCAATATGGTACGGCTTAAATAGCATATGGTATCAAAAATTGTTTGGACGATTTGCAGTTTCAATTCCAATATGGTACGGCTTAAATCCTCATGCCTTTTTATTTACAGGACAATCGGGTTGGTTTCAATTCCAATATGGTACGGCTTAAATGTGGCACTCGCTGCAGGTGCCGCTCTGATTACATTGTTTCAATTCCAATATGGTACGGCTTAAATCGGAAGAAATTAATTGATGAGTTGAATACAAGATAGTTTCAATTCCAATATGGTACGGCTTAAATAATTTACCAACAATTAGTAAAACAGGACCAATCGCCGGTTTCAATTCCAATATGGTACGGCTTAAATCCTATATTGGAGCAGCTAATTTGTTTACCACAAATGTTTCAATTCCAATATGGTACGGCTTAAATGCGAAAACCAAACCTGCTCAAAAGAAGCGATACGAGTTTCAATTCCAATATGGTACGGCTTAAATTTGTAAAGAACGGTTTACGTATGAATTACAGGATATGTTTCAATTCCAATATGGTACGGCTTAAATTATCTGTTCCGGTGGCAAGTCCTTGAAAACTGACAGTTTCAATTCCAATATGGTACGGCTTAAATCCAGTTGCTTACATATTTTTTCATCTGTTTTGAATGTTTCAATTCCAATATGGTACGGCTTAAATATTCAATTGTTCTTGTGTCATAATTTTAATTTTTTTGTTTCAATTCCAATATGGTACGGCTTAAATGCGATATGGATTTCATCGCAATTGAACATTACATGAGTTTCAATTCCAATATGGTACGGCTTAAATACGGAATACGGATTTGGTCGCAAGAAACAACGCAGTTTCAATTCCAATATGGTACGGCTTAAATAAGCCGCCGAAAAAGACTTAATCCGTGCATCAAAAAGTTTCAATTCCAATATGGTACGGCTTAAATACAAGGGGGAGAAGATGAGGGAATAAAATCGATAGTTTCAATTCCAATATGGTACGGCTTAAATACCGAAGTGGCTAATCTACAACTTAATTTATCAAAATGTTTCAATTCCAATATGGTACGGCTTAAATAATCGTTTAATGATGCTAAGGGAAGTGCTAAGGCTAGTTTCAATTCCAATATGGTACGGCTTAAATTTGCATTTAAAAATAACGCTCAGTTCGATGACAAGTTTCAATTCCAATATGGTACGGCTTAAATCTCTGTTGCCGAAAATGAAAAAGCTACAGAAAGCGATTAGTTTCAATTCCAATATGGTACGGCTTAAATGGTGATGATAGAATTAACGACCAGCCTTTTGACGGAGTTTCAATTCCAATATGGTACGGCTTAAATTATTCAATTTTAAATGCTCTAAACAATCAAAACACGTTTCAATTCCAATATGGTACGGCTTAAATAATAATTTTAAGCCTGTTTTTAGCCGTTATTCTTTCGTTTCAATTCCAATATGGTACGGCTTAAATATATTGTTAATTACTATTATGAATATCCGCTATTTGTTTCAATTCCAATATGGTACGGCTTAAATGAAGCTGTACCGTTTAGCATTTGTGCCGTTGTACGGTTTCAATTCCAATATGGTACGGCTTAAATTTTACTTCGGCTGCTCCATGTACAGTTAGAATTCAGTTTCAATTCCAATATGGTACGGCTTAAATAACAATAACGGTAAAATGATATTCAACATCATGGATGTTTCAATTCCAATATGGTACGGCTTAAATAAAGAAACCGAAGCACACGAACAGGATTTAGAAAAAGTTTCAATTCCAATATGGTACGGCTTAAATCAGATTAAAGAGTGGGAACCTACGGGTAAAATCAAGTTTCAATTCCAATATGGTACGGCTTAAATTTATTACCAACTGTTATGCTAATGTTGAGGTTAAGTTTCAATTCCAATATGGTACGGCTTAAATGCTTCTTGGTCGTCTCTGTCGATCTGCTCAATCTGGTTTCAATTCCAATATGGTACGGCTTAAATTTGTCTGCAAGGTTTTAATCGTCTTGAGTTTAAGCTGTTTCAATTCCAATATGGTACGGCTTAAATTGACCCAGTTTATTATCGTTTCAAAGCTCCCGTAACAGTTTCAATTCCAATATGGTACGGCTTAAATTTCGCTTTTCGATTTGCCTTCTAATTCCTTTGTGTGTTTCAATTCCAATATGGTACGGCTTAAATAATGCCTGGAGGATACGGAAATATAAGACCAGAAGAGTTTCAATTCCAATATGGTACGGCTTAAATAATACTTGATTAAAAAGAACTGAAATAATACTAACGTTTCAATTCCAATATGGTACGGCTTAAATGTCTCTTATTGATTTACTGGTTATTATCTTTATAATGTTTCAATTCCAATATGGTACGGCTTAAATTGGCTTGAACCAAGCAGTAAAAATGTGTATTAGCATGGTTTCAATTCCAATATGGTACGGCTTAAATTGTTAAGCCCGAAGTTGACGACAAGATAGAGCTGCTGTTTCAATTCCAATATGGTACGGCTTAAATTATAGCAAGCTTCGGATTTTGAAATGCTCTGTAATGTTTCAATTCCAATATGGTACGGCTTAAATTTACAAAAGAAACTCAAAAGAGATTTAATGTTGAAGTTTCAATTCCAATATGGTACGGCTTAAATCCGCTAATTTTACAGATACAAACTGAATGATTAACAGATTGTTAATATATTGGCAAATATATAAAACTTAAATAAAAAAATGTCGATATAAGATATGTTATTTTTATTACTACATCGACAACATAAACTAAGTGTTTGTTTTTCAGCATGTCAAAGAACTATGTTGAAAATATTCTGTAAAGAGAAACTTTAAATGCTAAGTTTTTCATATACATCGACAAGTTACAAAAAATTATTTAATTCATTTTTTTCTATACCTATTATTTCTTTATTCAACCATTTCTGATTTTCGGAACTAAAAACGATAATGCTATCATCTTGTGTCTCCATTATTTTGAGGGCTTCATACTTTAATTGCTCGTATTGCAAGTTTGTGAGCTCGCCCTCAAAAACAGAGTTTTGAATCCAATTTAAATATCGCCTACACAATTTTAGCATTTTACCAACTCTTTTTTCACCTATGTCGTAAACTAATATTACATACATTACCAGTACATTTTAAATGATTTATATTCCTCGATATTTAATAAATGCTTTTTTAATTTATAACATTCGAGCTTTATCAAGTGCTTATAGCTTACATGCCGATTAAGTGTGCGATGCTTTATCGTTTCAAGCATACGATTGTCGAACGATTCGAGAAACTTCTTTTTACCTGCATTGTTTAGCAATACCCTATTTAGCGATTTATCAAAATCTTTTTCAGAAAGTATCCGCTTATTCAATACTTTAAATATTACTCTGTCAACAATTATGGGTTTAAATATTTCTGCAATGTCAAGAGATAATGAGTATCTGCGCTCACCGGGTTGATGCAAATAACTTATTGTAGGATTTAATTGCGTTTGATGTATGCTACGTAACACTTGAGAGTAAATAATCATATTACCAAATGAAATTAATGCATTAACTTCGTTTAGTGGCGGTCTGGTACTTCGTGTACCCATTTCAAAACTATTGATAATTATATTAATACCCTCGTAATAGCAATTTCTGATATTGCCCTCAATCCCCATAAGCTCATCTATTTTTTGGGTATTATTAATATTTGATTTTAGCAACTTAATTCTTTCGATTTGGCTTTTTAAGTCTTTACCTCTACTGTTATAATAAGCCAAATTTTTCAACATGTTGTAAGCAGCTCCCTGAATTATCTCTTTGGCAATTGCCATACGCAATTTTAGTTTATTGTAATGCTTAACTTGCTCTATTATCATTTTGCCTGCAAGCAAATAATCACGCGATAGAAACGAACCGGTATAGTTTTCGTAATAATCAAAGAAATGTACGGCTATTTCGTTTTGTCCTAAAAAATTGTATAAAGAGCTTGATGCTTCAAGATTTCCAAAAACAAACATTTGACCAACTTGCTCAACCGGCAAGTATTTTGGACTTAATTCTTTACCATCCTTGTCGTGAGGTACAAATTTTAGAGTATTATCTTTTCTACTTAATTTACCGGGGTTAAATAAATAGTAAGTTTTCTTCATGCTAATTAACTTATTGTTAAACTTATATTTTATCTGTCTCGGGCTCGCTACTCCAACAAAAATCGAAGTAAGAGCAGTTTCTACATTGCTTTTTGTTCAAGCGGGGTGGGCATTTTTCGTTTAATATTATTTCTTGCACTTTAATAATGATTTCCTCAAACTGTTTCTTATCTGCCTCTGTCAACAATACTTCTTTTGTTATTCTCATTTTAGGATATTCAAGAAGACCAATTGCTCCAGTAACCCCGTTTTTTTCTAAAACATACAAATAGTATTTAAGCTGCCATTCGTGTACTTCTTCGCATTTGTTTGATTTTTTAATTTCGTGTACTACTTTGTTTTTATGGTCGTAATAATCAATTTTAATTCCATCAATTTCTATTTCCGAAAACTTTAACGAACGATTTTTATAAGTGGTTTCGTGAATAAACTTTCCCTCAGCTACAATATCAGATGTATGTTCCATTTGAATATTATTAGCAAACAACCATAATTTGCGATGGCATAGCATATAGTAGTGTATGTGAGTGCCTGTTATTTGCATTATAAATTATTTAGTGGATTTATCAATTTGGCTTTAATGAATTCGTCTTTTAATGCAGATAATCTAGTATTTGAAACATATAACTTTTTGGAATATTGCAATGTTTTTGCATTAAAACCTTTAAGCTCCCTTGAAAAATTTAACAGACATGCTATTTGATAATAAACATCACGCCCCCTTTCTGTTTGTATTTTTTCATCTATAAATGATGTTATATAATTAAAACAGAAATCGGGATCTATGGTGGTAAAAGGACGTATTAACTCTTTCAAATTATTTAGAGTTGAATTTCGTTTTAGAATTTCTTTTGCTTCATCTAATTTATTTTCAACAATATAAACTTTTATCTCAAGTTCCTTATATATAATTTTTTTTATAAATAGTTGTTTTTGCTCTAAACTTAAATAATCTCTAACACTGATATAGTTTTCGATTTGATTAAGGCTATTTGCAAGATTTAGATTAACTGCTACAAATAATAGCTTATGCTCCTTATAATTAATCATTGGTAACAAAAACCGATTTATATATTCATATGTATAATATACCTCATCAATCGGCAAGTCTATTAAGTTATCTTTATTTGCAAACGGGTTTTTTATTAACGAGAAAGCAACCGAAATAAATTTTTCTGAATCGGTTTTATTTAGTTTTTGTAATAGTTTTTCTGCAATTGTTCTATCTTTTTTATAATGATTTATGGCAAAATCTACCCATTTATCTTCATTAGAATGTTTATTAATTAAGAAATCACTTATTCGTGGAAAAAATTTAAAAGAGTTATTTGCGAACAAATTAAATATTTTTGAACTATCTTCAATTTTTAGCATAATAATGTAGATAAGGGTTTCGAGCTCTTTCTCCCCAAAATTTTTGTTTTCGTACTCGCTAAATATGAATGTAAAAAATTGTAAAAGACTGTCAACAATTTCTGTATTTAAGGCACTTACATTTTCAATCTTTTTTGAAATAAATTTTAAAACCTCATTACTCTCGCTATAGAAAGTATCAAAGATACAATCTGCCACACAATAATCGCCATCATCAATGTCAAGGTTTTCACAAACATCATACAACGCAATGCTAGCTGCTAATAATTCTCTATATCTAGCTTCAACTAATTTCTGAATAAATAAATCTTTAACAGAGATAAACAAATCTGAAACTAAGCCACAACAATAGTTTTCTACTAACTCCCAATCTTCAACATAACGGTCTCTTGGGATATAAATATCCTCCCAATCAAAATCTGTAAAGTTTACATCAGAAAAATCAGCTTCAAAGCTATTTTTAAAATATTCGACCAGTTGAGCAAAACTAAGGCTATAATTATTATCTTCAACTTGTATTTTAGGGTCTATACTTACCTTTAATTTAAAGTCTTGCTGAAGTTTTTTATTTGACTGCAACAAAACGTCTAAATATTTTAGTTTTTCGTGATCTGATATTAAATCATAAAATTTTTTAAAGTCCATAATTAAGTTATTAATCCGTCAATATTATTTTTGTTTATTATGTTTTGTGTACTCCATCTTTGGTTCTTCTAACAAATAGAACTCTTCCAGTTTTTGTTCTAATAAGTTTTTATTCGGAAGTATTGTTTGGTATTTGGCAATCATTGCCGGAGATACCGTTCTGTTTAAGGCATATTGAACTACCTGAGAATCATGATTTTTGCAAAGTATAATTCCAAGACTGGGCTTTTCATGCGTTTTTTTTACATTCTTGTCTAAGGCTTCCAAATAGAATTCCATTTTACCCATATATTCAGGCTTAAAGTCTGTAATTTTTAAATCGAAAGCAACAAGACATTGCAAATCCCGATGATAAAATAATAGGTCCACGTAAAAGTCTTTGTTACCAACTTGCAGACGATATTCTTCGCCTACAAATGTAAAGTCTTTTCCAAATTCTAGAATAAAATCCTTCAGATTTAAAATAATTGCCTTACGTAAATCTTGTTCTGAATGTATCTTTGGCAGCGATAAAAAATCAACTACATATTTATCCCGAAGATTTTGCTCAGCCTTTGGATGTATTTCTCTCAGCACTGCCGAGATATTTTTACCGGCAGTTACGGTTCGTTCATATAAACCGCTGTCAATTTGCCTCTCAAGTTCTCTTGAACTATACATTTCTTGTTTTGCAAGCCTAATGTAAAATTCTCTTTCTTCAGTACTTTCAGATTTTGACAGAATAAGGAGGTTATTCGTCCAACTAATTTCTCTCAGCAGTGCCGAGAGTTTTTCATTTTTATAATATGCTTCATAAAATTGGCGCATACGCCAAATATTTTGAGCAGAAAAACCTTTTAAATCAGGTGCGTTTTTATTAATGAAATTAGACAAATCCTGAACTACAGATTTACCCCACTCACTATCTTTAATTTTTTGATAAACATAAGCTCCTATTTGCCAATACAATTCAATTAAATCGGTATTAATTGTATGATAAATTTTTGCCTTAGCTTGCCTAATTAAGCTGTGTACTTCTGCAAATTGTTGGGAGATATTAGTTTTGTTTTTCATTTATTATTGGTTTGCAAATGCAGTTTTTAATTCTTTGATAATAGTTCAATGAACTCCTCTATCGTAAAAGCTGGGCCTTTGGGGTGTTTTTTAGCTATTACGATAGGGGAGGATTGTCTGGTTAAACACATTTAAAATGAGTATAGGATTTTGAAGAGTTTATGTTCTGCACCGGAATTACAAAAACTATTTTATCTCGTTTTGCATCTTCAGAATCAAAATTGTTAACATGCTTAAAATCTGCTTTAGGTGAAATATCATCAAATTCTTGCAATATGCCTTGTGAAAAATTAGATGCATCAAATTTTTTCACATTCGGTTTTTCAGGACTATCATTGTAGTTAATGAATTGGAAAAAACAACCTCTTTTACCAAAATAATTAATCCTATGTAAGTATTTCTTTAAATATATCATTGCTTCTTCGTTTTTTACCCCGAAAATAATTTCAATATTTTGTGAAAGATGGATATATTCGCGAAATGAAGGTTTTCCAGTAAATTCTTTTCTTTCATTACGATAAGATTGAATGGTTACAAAACAATTGTTTACACAAAAACTTCCATTAACGATATATTCAATTTTGGCATCTTTGATAAATTCAAAAACTAAGCTTTTCTTATTTTCAAAATTATCTATACCATCTATTGTTATTGCTTGATTGAACAGAGCCATCTTAATAGCATAAGGCGAAGGTATAAGCAAAGATTTTGCTCCTGAATTAGTAGAGTTGCTTTCTTTTAATGAAAACAAACTTGTTGGTTTATATATTGCTGAAAACTTCATTTTTAAGACATTTTATAAGGCTCTTCAATAATAAGATTTTTAATAATTTCGGATAATTTGCTAAGTCCATTGAAAGGTATAGTAGTTATCGCACTATTTTCAATTTCATTTAGGTTAGCGGTAATTAATTGAATTTCGTTTTCATAATCAGGATTCAATGGACTAATCGTTGGTGCCGGAATCAGTTTTTCTGAATATGAAACAACGCCTTTAAAGTCAGTAATGTGTGGCTTTTGACTACTCGTCATAGCACCTCTTGGATTTAAAAACGAATTCATTAAAGCCTGTAAAATAGCCTTATAGCGTGCTTTACGTTTTGTGTCATCTATTGAATAAACCCTATCAATATCGTTGAAGCCAATACGAAAAGCATCGATATTGCAAACAAATGCGTAAGCACCATAGTTAGCAGGGCGATGGAAAATATTTTGACCTTCGTTTGAGCTTTCGCCTTTAACTCCTGTCGAACTATGAACAAATTTTGTATGCAAATAGGTCTCTGTATTATTTTTTCCAGGGATACCAACTGTCCAACCAAACTCAATTACAGATTTACGAGGGGTATTCGAACTGTCCTTATTATCCCCAACTTTATCGGTAATTAATATTCCATGCGTATCGCAAACAGCACAAGAATTAATAAGTGCATCAATAACTACGCCTGCTTTTTCATTTTTTCTGTTACTGGCTGTTATGTATTCTAGTAATTCTGCCGATGAAATGCGATTTGGATTTAAAGCTTTTGAATACTGACTTAATTCAATTCCATTATCGATACAATGATTTACTAGATGTCCAGCATGTATATGCTTAAACATATCACCACTAATACCAGTAACAGTATGTTCTTGACCCTTTTTGTCAACTATTGTCAATTGACGAGTCATAATTTGATTTCCTTCGCCCCCCTCATTATTTAAAGAGTGCATGTTTAAGGTGATTTCACCACTAATTGAAATGGATGCAATTTTTTTTGTCATAGTTTTACGTTTAAATATTTATTAATAAATTTGTTTATTCATCACTTTCTTTTTGCTCTTCAGGCTTAATCTTATCAGCATCTTTTTCTGTCAATGCAAAACCATAAGAAGCCAGCAAAGCACCAACTACTTTTGATGGATATTTATCAAGCAGTTCATAAAAATTATTTAATTCGTTTTTACGAATATTTGCTCTTAAAACTGATCCATTTTTTTCTGCATAACGAGCGGTCTCAGCATTAAAAGTTGCAATAAACTCTCCAATAAACTCCGCTAAATCGGCAGAAGATTTTGACTTGTTTTGCAATGTTTGTGCTAATCCATATCGAACTTCAAACTTTCGTTGATCTTTTGGGGTGTACTGTAATGTTACTGTACTTTTACGAATGGCATAAGCCACTTTCTGAAATCCTTCATTTGAGATTATTTCAGAGATTTTAAATTCATTCATAGTCATATTTTTTAGAAGTTTATTTAATGATGTTGTCTTAAATGGCATTGCATATTTGTTTTTAGAATAAAGGGACATTAAATGCACTGCATACCAGTAAGTAAATTTTATCCAGCTAGGAAAATGTGAACTAGTTAAGAAAGTCCGATATGAAATCAAGCCTTGAGTGGCTGAACCAGTTTCATCTATGCTCCCAATAATATTAATTTGCTCTTTAATAAAATCATTCCAATCTTTGGCTTCATATTGCGAATTAAACTCTATGAAATTTGGCGTTTGAAGTTTAGCAATATTCACAACTGCTTTATTTCGACCTAGATCCTTTTGATAGGTTGAATGGAGTCCAGTTAATATGTTTTTTGCTTTAAAACCTTTATATTCTACTGTGTTTTCAATCAGTTGTTTGTTGATTATTAAAAGGTTTAAAATATCAACTTTTAAAGGAGTATTTCCCTTTATGTTTTTTTTAAAGGACAAGGTTATTTGCTTCTGTTTACTATATTCAGCTTTCATAAAGTCTGGTACAACTACTTTCATATCGTAACTACTACCAACTTTAACTAGTTGACACAGCATATTGCTTAATGCTCCTGATATTTTCATTGTTTCACTTATCCAACTCATTTTTATTGGTCCCGCAGATGCTCCAGATGCCTTGCTTTTATTTTGCCCTTTCCCAGTAGTTGGATTATAGATTTGAAGACCAGTTACTGATTCAGTAAAATTCAACAAAGATTTTGGGTTAAGCTCAACCTCGAAATCAGAGTAATAGTCTAAAATGGCTTTCACTATTTTAGTAAATTCATTTTTATTCGATGAAACATTTCGATAGAGCTTATCAAAACTAACAAAATTATTATGAGTAATTATTTGGCTATACACATCTAATTCCGTTGAAATAGATTTCTCCACCGTAAAGATATATTCAATCTCTCTAAGTTTTTGTTTTAATAAGTCAACTTTATCCTTGCCTGAAAGTTCTTTATAAGCTTTTTGAATAAGTTCTTGTCGTTCTTTTTTTAGATCACGCTGTTTCGGATAATTAAAATAATTTTCATCGAAAGTTTCTGTTGTAGTCTTTATTACATATTGAAATAAAGGAAAATAACTCATTTTATTAATATGTTCAAGTTTAATTTCAGGATTAGAGGATATTTCGTAATATAATCCTTTATCTTCTATCCACAATTTTGGACGGCTAAGGTCAATTCTATTTTGAATTTCGTTTATTAAATTAGCCAAACCAAATGCTTCAATCGTGTCGGAGTATGTCCCTGTTTGTTTTTTTACTTTGAATATGGAATACATAGTATTAAATTTTAAGATAATTTTCAAAATTATTAGATGCTCTTTGATCACATAAGCGGAGTATTCTAACAAGCAAAAAGTATATAATCCATTCTTCTTTATTTTCGGGCAAATAATCAATCAAAATTCCTCCTCGTGCCTTTTGAGGAAGTTGCGCTTTTACAGAAATATCTCCAAGTAGCTGTGTAATCTCTTCGTAATCTCTTTGTGCAATATCAAAATCAGAATAAGTTTCAGTTTCCACACCATGGTGTTTTAATATTGCTGTTGCAACAGAACGTGCAATGTCTTCATAATCAGAACTTTCTATTATTTTATCTGCACTTTCAATAAATGCTAATGCACCTGCGCCTGCATGCGGAGGTTTATTAGTTGCTCCGCTTAGTTTTTCAATTTTCTTGTCTGTAAGTGCGTTAAAATCACTATGGGCTAAAACTTCATTTTCATTATAATTCCCATTATTTTTTAGTTTTTGTAACAATTTCATTCTCTTTTGCCAATCTATATTTAGTTTGCCGTAATCATGCAAACATATCATTACTTTTATAAGTTTGTCCCAATCGATTTCTTCTCCCCAATAATTATTCAATTGTTGAAAAACAAATTTAAGTTTGGGTTTAAACTCTTTTTCGTAACAATTTATAATTGCTTTATTGTGTTGCCAAAATGTGTCTTTTTTATATTCATAAATTAACTTTTCTTTATCATCAAAGATTTTCAATGGAGAACAGATTGCTCCTTCTCCTAATTCAAGTCCTCCACCAGATGTATATTTAAAAATGGATTTATCTACAAAAATTATGTCATAACAGTTTTTAAGCTTATCAATAGTTCTTACTACTTCTAATGTATAGCTATCCAAATCGTTGGTGTCAAAATCTATAATTGAACTTTCATTGTTTTTTCTTGCGATAAAGATAACATCGTCATCAATATCGAAATCTCGTAGGTCTAAAATTTCTTTTGCCCACTTGATAAATGACCATTTGTAAAGCCCAATAGTTTGATATTTATATGGCATGAATTTGCCTCTCTTTTCTTTATCATAATCGATGATAGCCACTTCAATACTTTGAATATCTCTTATTGTTTGAGAATACATATTCTTTTCACAAGTTTCCCATGATTGACGGATTTTGGATCGGTTAAAATCTCCCTGTTTAATTAACGAATAGTTATTTAGTTCTTGATATGTTAAAATATCATCAACTAGATTTTGAGAAATATCTTTATCTAAGGCTTTAATGGTTTTGAGTTTCTCCAATGTTAATTTACAAAGGGATGGTTCATAAGGTAAATATTTATTATTTATTGCTCTTTGCTGTTTTTCTTCCTCATTGTTTGTTGTCGAGATTTCAAGTATTTCGTGTTCATCAAGTTCCAGAATATCATAAACAAATATTTTTCCATATTCGTTTTCCCATCTTGCACAGCGCCCTGCACGTTGTAAGAATGAGTTGATAGGGGAGATTTCTAAATGCATTGTGTCACATGAAATATCCATCCCAGCTTCAATTACTTGAGTTGCAATTAGAATTGCATTTTCTTCGTTTATATTTCCAAATAAACGTTTTAAATCTTCTTCTTTTTGTTTTCTATCTGCATCAAAAAAGCGCGAATGTAGGCATATTATATTTGATTTATTAAGTCCTTTAATAGTTGAACAGTTAATATCTTCATATAATTGTTGTGCCTTTTCAACACGATTACAAATAACAATGGTTTTCTTTTTATGGTGTTTTAAAATTATTTGGGCATTTATTGTTTCATTTTTTACTATTACTGTTTTTTTTGTTTCGTATCCTATAGGTACTTTTAATGAATTAATCTTTACTAAGTCTTTTGGAAAATTATTGATTGAAATAACCTCTGCATTTAAAGTATTTTTTAATTCATTTATATATTTTTCACTTAATGTGGCGGTCATGATGCAAAAACGACAAAGATTTTTTAATGTTTTTAGCATACCTATTGTAGTTGCCATTGACAATTTAGGGTCTAGTAAATGAAACTCATCGAAGACTAAATAACTACCTATTAAAGCGCCAGCATTAATATTGGCTTGTCGTTTTGATAATGAAAGTGGGAAGCAAAGGAAATTACTTAAAGTTTGATCAATTGTTGAAAATACAATGTCCTTTTCAAAGTGCTCGTCAGTTTTGAATTCTCCGGTATGGATAGAAGTTGTATTTTCAAGCAATTTTTTTTCTTTTAGAACTTTTGAAACATCAGTAAAAATTGAATTTGCAAGTGTCCGAAGTGGCAAACTGTAAATCATTTTTTGTGGAAAATCCTGATTGTATGTTTGTGCATATAAAAAAGGTATTACAGAAGCCCAAGTTTTGCCTGCACCAGTAGGCACAGTAATAATGATGTTTGTACCACCTAATAATTTATTAGCAACCGATTTTTGATAATCGTATGGTTTATAGTTTAAAACTGTTTTATAAAAACTATTAATATCCATTTTTAATAAAATTAATTAACCCACTCAATACTTTCAAATTTCTGTTTCATTATTAAAAAAATTGTTTATTAAATTATTTCGCTCCAACCAAACCCTTGCGAGTTTTTTTCACCAAATCCGCAATTCCATGCTAAATTGTGAATATCTGCCGGTGCATCAAGTTTTAATTTATATTTATAACCAATTATTTTGGTGCACTGCGGTGTATATGGCTTAATAAACTTACCCATAAGTTTTATTTCGTTACCAAATTCAATTATTATTTGGTCAGAAGTAATCTCTTCGGGCTCCGTATTAGAAATATTTGACCAAACTCTATATTTCTCAAGTAAATTGTTAATAAAAAGTCGTTTATATTCATTGTGAGTTGGAGACAGGTATTTTGCATATTTATCATTTTCGGTTTGTAAGCTAATTACAGTAGGTGATGTTAACACATAAGACCGTATGCAGTTAAATTCAGGCTGTGCTAAGCATTGTACCGATTTAACTTTTAAGTCGATCCCGTTAAATTTATCTCCAATATAAAATTCTTGTCCGGCAAACAATCCTTGCACAAAATATTGCATAGCATCAGGGATTTGAAAGGATACCCGAAGCTTTAGTTCTTTAGCTTTTATCTCTAACAAATTTTTTTCTTTCCATAACTTTGGTCTAAACACTATTAATGGACTGTAACAAAAAAACTTAAACCTTTTATTGTCGGTACTAAAACCTAATTGGTGCAAAAATTGTGAAAACTCTTTGTTACCTTGCTTTAATACATTATATACCCACGCACTAATATAATACTGATAATCAATAGGTATCATACGGTTTTTACTAATTCGCTCGAATTGAATTTCTAATCGCATAACTAATGTAATTATATGAAGTTTAAATTTAATAATTGTAAATGCATTTTCAAATATTTATTTGTTAACATTTTCTGTTTTCTACACATGTTGTCTCAATAAGCTGAGTTTTTATAAAATATAAACAGACGCAAGTAAACACATCATACTGTCAACTTACGTCAGTAGAAAATATTTTTTTCAAAAAAAAAACAATTAATTCTTATATTCTTCATTTTCAACCAAATAGTTTCTATATCAATATTTGTTTTATATTTTTTAAGTTCTCTGGCACAATGATTGATAGGTCGGCATACGAATCAAAATTTAAACTATTAATTATGAAGAGTTATCTACTTAGATCAAGTATCATTATTATATTAATGATACTAACAGGAGGGTCTTTACTTGCCCAATTGAATTTACAAGCTAAGGTTCTGGACATTTCGAGAGACCACGAATTTGTTTTTGTTACAAAAGCAAATTCAAAATTTGAAAAGCCGGAACGTGCCGTAATGTCAGATTTTAAGGTTAATGACGAAGCTTTTGATCCTTATAAATTAGACGATTATACAACTTGGCGTTTTGATAAGCTAGAGGTGTTAAACCACGATGGCACTACAACTATGTACGTAGCTATAATAAATACTGAAACCGGTTTGTACTATCACCGTAATAGCAGCATGAAAACTCGTGAGGAATTCGAGAAAGCTACCGAAAGAGGTGAAACCGGATCGTTTAAAGATTTTTGGAAAGCTATGGAGTTTTATTTTCAGCCCGAAGTAACAGAATGGCCTTATATCTGGTTGCGTATTCCTAATAAAGACAATAAAAGCCTTGTAGTAACTCAAATGTCGTGGAATACAAGAGATTTTAAATTAGTACTTGTTAAATAAATAAAAATAAATTGATATGAAAACTTATAAATATATTATAATAATTTTATGTGTAGTTTTTGCAAATAGCCTAATAGCTCAGGATATGGAAGCATACAAACTGCAAATGCCCGAAACTATCCTCGAAAAAGGTGGACCTATTTATGTAGAAACACTTACTGATCTAACTCCTGAAAATGTTTATGCTGCAATAGGTGAAAATTTTAGAAATGAGATGGTAAAAGGTTTACAAGCAGAGTCATTAGCATTTAATCATAATTTGCCAAACTTTAACCCATGGATGCATACAAATCTTTATACTACCACTGACAATAAAGATGAGGCGAATTATGTAATTTCCGGTTCATATTCTCTTACTACAGACCAATCGAAATCGTATAATGAAAAAAATGCTGCCGAAACAAAAGACAGTATTCCTTATGTTTATTACGAATTTACAGCAAAAAGTTCTGCTACTATTACAGGAAATGTTTTAATTACCGACACTGAGAGCGGTAACGAAGTGGTAAATATACCTTACAGTAAAGAATTAAGCGATGAAGATAAAAAGGTAATGCAACATGCTTCGGTAAAAAGCCCTGACACTTTTGTAGGCACTTTGTCTGATTATTTTGTACAGGCTTTCAGATATAAGTTTAGTGCTGTAAAAGCCACATTTAAATACGATTTCCCAAAAATCAAACCTGATAATAAAGATTTGCGTAAAGAGTTTCGTCAATATAAAAAAGACCTTAAAGATCTCGCCGATGAAAAAAAGCTTAACGAATTATACAGTATGTATGTAGAAATTCAGCAAAAAGAAGATAGTCCTGAAGTAAACGAATGTATTGGTATGTGTTACGAAATTTTAGGTAATTATACACAAGCTAAATCTTACTATGAAAAGAGTAATAGCATGGCAAGTAAACAACGCATTTCGGAACAAATCAACACTCAAAATCAATTACGAGGTTTAGGCTTTACTATTGAAGAACCTGAGTTCTAAGAGATTAATACAATAATTATGGTAATTATAAAGTATTAATTGAGTTAAACATGAATAAAGTTTAAAAATATCTATAACACAAAATGATAAGGATATACTCTGTAAATCCTAACAAAATAAATATACAGAGCGAGTAAGCCGTAAATCGTTAAGAGTAGGCTATACTATTAAATATTTCATCTCGTTTTTTGGATCGTAAACAAAGGTCTAACATTTTTTAAGAGAGAAAATGCTTTCGGGCTTTTCTCTCTTTCCTTACAGATTTTCATATACATATAAAAACCCTATTTTATTTTTAAAAATACAAATAATTATCTGAAAAAAAAATCACCTTTGGATAAGGTGATTTTTTCGTGTGGGCACTATAGGATTCGAACCTATGACCCCTTGGGTGTAAACCAAGTGCTCTGAACCAACTGAGCTAAGCGCCCTTTTTTTTGGTGCTCTGAACCCCCCGATAACTATCGGGGGAGCTAAGCGCCCTTTTTTTTGGTGCTCTGAACCCCCCGATAACTATCGGGGGAGCTAAGCGCCCTTTTTTTTGG
>Ga0334900_1000457_pt1 | contig 59768 bp, 54 predicted proteins | sample GraSluR3_MG_2_FD_207231 | JGI IMG/M metagenome (GOLD analysis project Ga0334900, IMG submission 207231) | Sludge microbial communities from methane-producing bioreactor in Wageningen University, Netherlands - Granular Sludge_31_08-R3 | ecosystem: Engineered > Bioreactor > Anaerobic >... | reverse complement strand
CCAGAAATCGAGATTGTTCGATCTTCCGGAGATAAAATAAAATGAACCCTGGTAAGGGTGTCCTATCTGGTTGACGGAAAATTCATCCTGGTCCCATACCCAACCGCTCGTAAGATTGGTGTGAATGGAATCGGGACTTATCATGGCGTAATCGGCCCGGCGAATGTAACGGTTTATACCCAGCAGAAAGAGATTGCTCCCCATGGCCTCCATGGCGGCTATACCGTATCGAGGAGAGCGTTCTTCCTCCCCTGTTTCTATCTGCTGATCAGCCCGCAGGGACAGCCGAATCGAAGACAGCAAGAGGAGAAGGAAGACAGTTGAATACAGTGCCCTGTGGAAAGGGGAGAGACGCATGATCTGGTGGCCACCCGGCATTCATTATGGAATGAAGGCAGGGTACCACCAAAGGGAAGATTATTACTACCCCTAGTATTTGAAGGCAGCGGCCAGTTCCCGGCGGCTGTATTCGAGCACATCCATAAGGGTCCGGGTCCCGTCCTTACCGGGAAAGTTGATCAGGGTGGCTATTTTTGCCTCGGGCATGATCTCGAGCAGGGGGGCCCCCACGTCGGTATGCCAGTTGTCGATTATTACTGCTGCACCGCTTTCTGAAAGCTCTTTCAGCTGTTTTGCCTCCAGGGGAGCAGGACCGTAGGTTCCTGCGACGGTGAGACCCAGATTTTTGGCAAGACCTGCGAGGAACTGGTGGACAATGACGGGGGTCTCCCTGTAGGGGGCAAGCTCAGCCCGCCAGTCGGCGAAGAACTCTTTAATTACCGTAAGGTTCTCCTCCGCTGTCTCTTCGGTGCCGGCGGCTTCGGCGATGACCCGTACGGACTCACTGATAACCGGCCAGGTATTGACCGTGGTAATCTGCACCAGCCGGGCATCTGCGGAGGCAGCCTCCTTGAGACGCTCCATCATTACTTCGTAACCGGCGAAGATGATTATCTCTGCCCGGGAAATATCCTTTATGTCTCCCGGGGTCATCTCGTACTCCGGAGGATGCTGGAGTTCGTAGGGGGCAAGGATGCGGATATCCTCAAGCCCCGCGACCTCTGCAAAGGAGGCGGTCCAGGAGGTTGTGGCAATGACCTCGGGGCCGGAATGGGTCTCCTGTACGCCTTCAGCGACAAGAGCTGCCGTCATGGACAGGCAGATGTACAGAAATAACAGTCTTTTCATAAAGATCTCCTAAAATGTTTAATGAGTATAAAAATTCCAAATATCAGTGCCGAGGTCAGGGTGACCCCTGCACTGACGGGAATATCGAGCCAAAGAGATAAAATGAAACCAAGAAGGGCGGAAGAGAGGCCCACCAGGGATGAGACAAGGAACATCGCCCCGGTACTGCCCGCCACCAGAAGGGACGAGACCGCCGGGAGCAGTACCAGGGAGTCCAGCAGGAGGGCTCCCACAAGACGCATGGAAATAGCTATGGTGACACCCGTACCGATCAGGATGACCCGGCGATAGGTCTCCGAAGGGATGCCGGAGGTGGCGGCTACCTCGTAATTGAACAGGACCGCCGTTAACCTGCGTCGGAGTACCAGAATAAAGAGCAGGATCGCGGCTCCGACGCCGCTGTTCACAGCCAGCTCCGTTCCCCGGACAGCGTAGATATTCCCCCAGAGGATGCTCAAGGCATCCTTGGCGGGGACCCCTGCCTTGTAGATAACGATTACCGCCAGGGCAATACTGACCACCATCAGAAATGTCGTTGCGTAGCCGGTGGGAATGTCACCTCTGCGTGTAACGGCGATGAGTATGAAAATCAGCAGAAGGTTGATTACAAGACTGCCCAGAAGGGGTGAGATCTGCAGTCCCATGGCCAGGGCGCTTCCCAGAAGCGCTCCGTGCATCAGCATGAAACGCAGGGTTATAAGGTTCAGCCGGATTACAAAGACACCGATCAGGGGAAAGGCGATTCCCGCGGTTAGAAGGGCCAGGAATCCACGCTGGATCGGCGGCAGAGCGAGGTATTCCAGCATCAGCCGACCTCCCGTACAAGGCTCTCATCCAGCTCCTGCTCAAGACGCAGCCGGCGCCAGCCCGTCTGGGGAATACCCTTCAGGTCGTGGGTTACCAGAAGCACCGCTGCTCCGTGCCCTGCTGCCATCTCCAGGAGCAGGGGATAGAAACGGGCCCTGATTTCCGGATCCAGCCCGGCTGTGGGTTCGTCCAGAACGAGCAGCTCCGGGGCCTGGGCCAGGCAGCGGGCCAGGGAAACCCTCTGCTTCTCCCCACCTGAAAGGGTGGCGAAGGAGCGCCTCGCCAGGGATGCGCATCCCAGGGCTTCCAGCAGGTCATGGATTTTTCTGTTCCGTTCGGCCCTGCCCATTCTGCGGGCGCTGAGGCCGATATCCACTACCTCCCGCACCGATATGGGCAGGTCGCCGCTGAGGGACTCCTGGGGCAGATATGCCAGGCTGCCGGGACCCCGGAGTTTTCGAATCAGGCTGCCCTTTTCAGGAAGAATGAAGCCCAGGGCGGTTTTTAGAAGGGTCGTCTTGCCGATGCCGTTTTCACCCTGAAGAATCAGGTGTTCACCAGGGCTGACGTCAAAGGAGAGGTTCCGCAGAACAAGCCGGTTTCCCCTCCGGACGTGGACCCTGCGGAAGGATATAAGGGGTTCTGTCATTATCGTCCGGCCCGCCGGCTCAGCTCGGTGTAGGCCTCTTCGGTATCATCAACCCCGGCCAGAACTTCCTCGGTTTGACATTGGATCCGGGGAACCAGGGAGTCCCAGGAGAATTCCGCTTTTTGCGAGCGAAGATACTCCGCGGCAAGCTCACTCATGAGTTTTCCATGTATCCGGCGTATTCCCAGGCGGCAGATAAGGATGGCTGCAGCCTTGCCGATAATACTGTCCTTCAGGTAGAGATCGGCGGCGGTATGCTTATTCTGCTTGAGAAAATCCTCCAGGGCAAAGAGAGGATGCAGCCATTTGCCGTTGTGGGTAAATATGGGGTCATCCTTCAGAAAGACCTGAAGGGAAGGTGAAGTCTGGTGATTTGTGCTCATACATGGTGATAATACCCCAAAACATGGGTCGAAGCAAGCAGGTCCGGGGAATCAGTCCAGCTTCTTCGATATCAGCTGCAGGAACTCCAGACGTGTCGCCTCATCGTTGTGGAAGCTCCCCAGTACGGAGGATGTGGTCATGACGGAGTTCTGTTTTTCCACGCCCCGCATCATCATGCAGAGGTGCTTCGCTTCCATTACTACCCCCACACCCTCGGCATTGGTGGAATCCATTACCTCCCGGGCAATCTGCCGCGTCAGTCGCTCCTGTATCTGCAGCCTGCGAGAATAGACGTCGGCGATACGCGCCAGTTTGCTGACCCCCAACACCTTGTCCCGGGCTATATAGCCGATGTGGACCTTACCGTAGAAAGGAAGCATGTGATGTTCGCAGAGACTGTAGACCTCGATGTCCCGCACAATGATCATGTTGTTGGCTTCTGACTCGAAGACCGCTCCGTTGATAACATCATCAATATTACGGCTGTAACCGGAACTCAGATACTCCCAGGCTTTGGCGGCCCGCTCCGGGGTCCGCTGAAGGCCTTCCCGGTCGGGATCCTCGCCGATTTCAAGTAATAATTCCCGTATAAGCCCTGCTACACGTTCGCGGTTCATTGCTTGAAGCCTCCTTTGTTTCACAGGCCGGAATCTAGCAGATTACGCAGGATTTCGGTTATCGGAGAATAGTACAGTTCCATGTCGGGATTGACCAGCCCCGACAGGGAACTTTTGTCCCCGGGAAGGCGGATCTCCGGTTCCAGTTCCAGAAGGGGTATGTAGATAAAGGCCCGCTCCTTTATCTGCGGATCCGGCAGCACAAGCTCAGGGCCTGAAAGAACAAGATCATCATAGAGAATCAGATCCAGGTCCAGGGTACGGGAGGCGAAGGAATCTCCGCTTCGGACCCGGCCGCAGGCTGTCTCGATCTGCCGCAATGTCCTTTTCAGCTTCAGGGGTTTCATGTCGGTCCGGCCGTGCCATATCCCGTTTATATATTCCGGCTGCTTTCTGTCGCCCAGGGGGGCGCTGCGGTAGTGGGTGGATATCCTGAGCAGCCTGGTCCGGGAGGCGAGCAGGGTGAGTCCCTTCGTGAGACTGGTTTCGGCTTCGATGTTGGACCCCGTTGCAATGAAAAAGTCAGCCATCAAAACCTCGATCGGGATAATCCTCCCGGGTGCGGAAGATTTCCACGGCCACGCTTCTGGCAAAGCGAAGGGCCCCGGGTTTGTCGACGCTGACCCCCGCCCGCTGGATCTCCGGTACCTCGAGGCAGAGGGCGGCAATCTCATGGGCCAGGGCTTCAATAAGGAAAAACGAGCTCTCTTCGGTGAATCGCACTACCCGGTCTTTGATGTCCTTGTAATTGATGGTGTCGTCGATATTATCGCTTTCTCCTGGCAGCCGCAGGTCTCCCTCCAGGCACAGTGAGATTATTACATCCTGCTTTTTTTCCCGCTCATCGGGATTTATTCCCACGATACAGCGTACCAGGATGTCCCGTATGTGAATCCGGTCGAATCTATACTCCATACATGCTTCCTTTGATGCGGCGGCCGCCATCCACAAAGATGACCTGGCCGCTTATAAAGCTGTTAGTCACAAGAAACAGCAGGGCGCTGCTGATGTCCTCGAGTTTTCCCACGCGGCGCATGGGGTTTGTGTGGCGCAGTTTTTCCAGATATCCCTCGTCTTCCCCGGGAGGCGGGAGAATGAGCCCCGGGGCGATGGCGTTTACCTTGATCCCGGGAGCGCAGGCGAGGCTCAGCATACGGGTAAGGGTAAAAAGGTTTCGCTTGCTCAAGGCGTAGGCAGCATGATTTTTGTCGTTGTCGGTAATCCGGGTATCAAGAAAATTGACGATGTTTCCCAGTTTTGCGGCTTTCGGCGGGTCCTCAAGGCCGGAAAACCGCTCCTGTGCCGCGAAGAGTCGGGAGAGAAGCAGGGGTGCCCAGGTGTTTACCCTGAGGTTCTGCTCAAGATCCTCCCAGGTAAAGGTATCCACCGTGTTGTCGGGAAAAATCGACGCGGAATTGACCAGAATGTCGAGGCCTCCGGTCATGTCCAGGGCGTTTTCGAAGAGTCCCCTGGTCTCCTCTTCCGATTCCAGATCGGCCTTCAGTGGCCATGCATTCACCTCCAGGCCGCGTATCTTCTCTGCGGTTTTTTCCGCTTCCCGGAAGGAGCGGTGATAATGGAGAACAATATCGGCCCCGGCCCCGGCCAGGGCGAGGGCACAGGCGGCGCCGATGCGTTTGGCTCCGCCTGTTATCAGGGCGGTTTTACCCTTCAGGTAGGGCTGAATCATGCTAGACAAAGCGGTTGCGTATCTCCGCGCTCACGTAATCAAGTATTGCGACCGTAAGTGCGATGAACCAGACGGCGATTCCCGCGGAACGGTATTCAAGGAGCCGGATATACTGGACCAGCAGAAAACCGATTCCTCCGCCGCCTACCATACCGATAACCGTGGACATGCGCACGTTTATGTCCCAGCGATAGATGGTGAAGGAGACGAAGGGAGGAATCATCTGGGGAACAACGGCGAACATGATGGTCTGCAGCTTGGTGGCCCCTGTTGCCTGAATCGCTTCGATGGGGCCGGGGTTTATGCTCTCGATGGATTCGGAGTAGAGCTTACCCAGGGCCGCTACAGAGTGGATGGTCAGAGCCACAATGCCGGCAAAGGGTCCGAGCCCGACCCATACCACTGCGATAAGGGCCCAAATGAGGGGTTCGATAGCCCGGACAATGTTCAGAATGGTCCTGGTAAAGTAATAGATGGCCATGGTTACCCAGCTTCCGGACATCAGGTTGCGGGCCGCGAGGAAACTCACCGGTACCGACAGGATAATCCCGAAGATTGTGGCCATCATTCCCATGAAGATGGTCTCGATGATCAGTTCAATGGTCAGAAGCAGGGGGTCGCTGGGGAGCAGTGGACCAACCTCGCTGACCTGCCGGGCAATCACCTCGTGGTACTGGGGCCCCCGGGCGCTGGGGGGCACCAGCCGGTAGGGCATTATCATCTTCAGCTCAAAAGAGCCGGTATCGTCTGTGGTAACCGACAGATAGCGGCCTTCCTGACGGGGCTGAAACTCATTGCCGACGGCATCGCTCCACCATATCCCGGTATGGGTATCGGGCTCGAAATTTTCACCCTTGATGCTGAGCTCCGTCCCGGGGATGACCTTGTTGTTCTCGTCCAGACTGGAGAGTTTTCCTGACCGCGGTTCAACCAGTATGTAGGGTTCTCCGGGGCGTTTTTCCGGGATCGGGGGAATCTCCCCTTCCGAATCCACCAGGAGCTTCGCCGAAGCCTCCAGGCTCTCGGTTTCCCGGGTCACCGCCGCGTCCCAGGGCCACAGGATTTTCGACAGGGGGGTCCATGCCTCGTTGGCGTCCCTGGTCAGTCTTACCAGATCGATCTGGCTTATCTGCCATCCGACAGCAAAAAACACCAGCAGGATCAGGGCGAAGATGGCGTTGCCGTACTGCTTCTTTTTATCCGTCTGCCTGGCCGCGTCGACTATGATCCATATCCAGATTCCCAGGAGGGCCAGCAGGCTGAACCCCACAAACAGCGGATTTCTGGACAAGGCCTTTACAAGGATGTCCCGGAAACCCTCCTCCAGACGTCCGATAATCCGAATGCGCCAGATTGTGAGACCGATAAGGCTGATCATCGAACCGGCCAAAAGGAGCCCTCGCTGAATCCTGCGAGCCATGATCTGTCCCAGCCCCGGTACAAGGAGAGAGAGCAGGGCCGCCACAGGGGCGCTGACCAGGGAGTTTTTTGCCTCTTTATAGACCCGTTGGTTCATGGTGCCGCCTCCCCTCTGCTGTTTTCCGCTGAGCTCAGGGTGCCTGCACTGACCCGCTCGGCTTCCTCTCCGTAAATCTCCTTGAACTGCTGGTCAGTCATGCTGCGGATATCCTCCCGGGTGCCGCGATAAACGATTACTCCGTCCTTCAGCCCGATAACCTTGCTTGCATAACGCTGTACAAGGTCCAGGTAGTGGAGGCTGCAGAGTACGGAAATACCGCTCTCCCGGTTCATCTTTTCCAGATATCCGAGGATTGTATGGGCCAGGACGGGATCAAGGCTGGCTACCGGCTCGTCCGCCAGGATCATGGCCGGCTCCTGCATCAGTGCCCTGGCAATACCAACCCGCTGACGCTGTCCGCCGGAGAGTTCATCCGCCCGCTTGTGCGCCTGGTCCTCGATACCTACCTTCCGCAGGGCCTGTATGGCCTCTTTCCGTGTACTGCCGGGAAACTTGTGCAGAACACTGCGCCAGGGGTTCAGATAGCCGAGTCTGCCGGAAAGTACGTTGGTGAGCACGCTGGAACGGTCCACCAGGTTAAAGTGCTGAAAGATCATTCCGATTTTCCGTCGGATTAAACGGAGTTCCCTGTTGTCCGCGGCTGTTATGTCCTGACCGTCAAGGATGATTTTTCCTTCCGTGGGATCGATAAGCCGGTTTATACAGCGCAAAAGGGTCGATTTCCCCGATCCGCTCAGACCTATAATGACCAGAAACTCACCGTCTTCCACGGTAAAACTGACATTTTTCAGGGCTTTTGTTCCGTCGGGGTAGACCTTGGTGAGATTTTTGACTTCGAGCATGATTCCCTCAAAACATGAGAGGGGGGACACGCATCCCCCCTTCAGATATCTGCCTGTATACCCTCGGGTGCAGGCTCTTACATAAGCTCCTGGGCTTTCAGGCCTGCGGCCTGCAGCACCTGCCGGAAGGGATCGTAGAACTCATCCCCGTGCAGGGCAAGATCATCCCACTGATAAGCGGTGTTCAGGGCCTTTTTGCCCTCTTCCGTTTTTACAATCTTTAACAGGGCATCCACAATCTTCTGCCGCATTTCTGCGGGTACTGATGGATGAAACTGGACTCCGTCGTTGGGAATGTCCGTGGTAACCCCGATAACGACTACCTTGTCCATGACGTCGGGATAGGTCTTTTCCAGCCGGGTCCTGGCATCTACGTAGGTGGCCCCTGCGTCGGCTTCGCGGTTATAGACGGCGGAGACCACGGTGTCGTGGCTGCCTGCATCCACGATGCTCTTCAGGTCACGGTCCGGGTTAATGCCGACGGCCCGCATCTCGATCATCGGAATTATCCAGCCGCTGGTGGAGAGGGGATCGACCCGGGCAAAGGTTTTGCCGGCGAAATCCTCGATGCTGCGGATGCCGCTGTCCCGCTGGGTTATAAACTGGCCGTTATAGGTGGGCGAACCGTAGCGAACCGCCACCAGGGCCGCATCGGCGACTCCCCGGTCGGCTGCCATTATGTAGGCGAAGGTCGCCAGGGATGCCATGTGGGCCTTGGGCGGTTTGCTGCTCATGGCTTCGATTACCCCTACGTACTCGGTTGCGACGTTGGTGCTGAAGTAGTAGCCGGTTTCCGCGTGCAGCAGATCGGCAACCTCCTGGGCTCCCGCGGAGACCCGTTCCATCTCTCCGGAGGGTACGAAAGACCAGACGATGGGGTTTTCCTCGGAACCGAGGGCTGCCTCTTTGGCTCCTCCGGCAAAAAGGGCAAATGAGGCTGCGACGATAAGGAACATGATCAATCCTTTTTTCATCTTACATCTCCTTGTGACTTGGTGTTCTATGCTAACAGCATACCATAGGATACTGAGAAGCTACTAACAGTTTGTCAGGTTTTTGTTAAAAATCCCGGGTTTCCGATAAACATGACAAAAACAGTTGACTATTATGATTGAGAGGTATAGTATAATCCTATAATGAAGATAGTTTTGGTAGGGAATATATGAAACTCTCCACCCGGAGCCGCTACGGACTGCGCCTTATGATCGCCCTGGCCATGAGTTACGGCGGCGGTCCCCGGTTGTTAAAGGAGATTGCCGATACCGAGGAGCTCTCGGAAAAGTACCTGGGCCAGCTGGTGATTCCCTTGAAGAGCGCCGGTTTTATCAGCGCTGTACGGGGCGCGAAGGGCGGCTATGAACTGGCCAGGGACCCGGAAGATATCTCTCCCCTGGAGATCGTCAATGTTCTGGAGGGCGACCTCTTTACCAGGGAGGAGCATACCCCGGCCAGCCCCGGAACGCTGCGTTCGGCCTCGGAACTGTGGGAAAAACTGCGCAGGGCAATGACGGAGGTCCTCTCCTCCATGACCCTGGGAGACCTGGCCAGAAACGCCGGTAAAAAGAACAACGACTCCCTGATGTATTCCATCTGAGAGAAGGAGAATTACAATGGCAATCGTACAGAACATAACCGAACTTGTGGGGAATACCCCTCTGGTTTTCCTGGCCGGGTTCGCCCCTGAAGGAACGGAGATACTGGCCAAGCTGGAATCCTTCAACCCCTGCGGCAGCGTCAAAGACCGTATTGCCCTGGCAATGATCGAGGATGCAGAGCGGAGGGGGCTGGTGGGACCGGGAAGTACGATAGTCGAGGCTACCTCCGGCAACACCGGTATCGGTCTTGCTTTCGTCTGTGCTCAGCGGGGCTATCCGCTGGTGCTTACCATGCCGGCGAGCATGTCCGTGGAACGGCGAAACCTGCTGAAACTTCTCGGGGCGCAGCTGGAGCTGACTCCCCCGGAGAAAGGCATGAAGGGCTCGATCGCCCGGGCGGAGGAGATTCTCAAGGAGAACAAAAAGGCCTTCATGCCCCGCCAGTTCGAGAACCCCGCCAATCCCGAGGTCCATCGCCGTACCACCGCCGAGGAGATCTGGCGGGATACGGAGGGGCGGGTGGATGTCCTGGTGGCCGGAGTGGGCACAGGCGGAACCCTGACGGGAGCCGGCAGCCGCCTCAAGGAGCTGAACCCGAAACTCCGGGTGGTTGCGGTTGAACCCCAGGCCTCCCCTGTTTTATCCGGCGGAGAGCCGGGGCCCCACAGAATCCAGGGGATCGGGGCCGGTTTTATTCCCGGGGTACTGGATACCGGGCTTATAGACCAGGTTGTGCAGGTGGGGAATACGGAAGCCATGGAGACCGCCCTGGAGCTGGGCAGAAAGGAAGGAATTCTGGCGGGAATCTCCAGCGGAGCAGCTGCCCACGCTGCCCGTACCGTGGCCTCCAGAAAGGAGAACCAGGGAAAACGAATTGTAGTCATTCTCCCCGACACCGGGGAGAGATATCTTTCCGTATGGTCCGCCCTTGAAAGCTGAGAGGCTGAGAGTCGAGCGGAAAAATCAAGCTTTGGAGGAATCCATGTCGTCACAATTTCATTTTGAAACCCTGGCGCTCCATGCCGGGCAGGTGCCGGACAGCGATCAGCACTCCCGGGGTGTCCCTGTCTACAGGACCAGCGCCTACACCTTTACCAACACAGAGCATGCGGCGAATCTTTTTGCCCTCAAGGAGCTGGGCAATATCTACACCCGTATCATGAATCCGACCCAGGCAGTCCTGGAGGAACGCATGGCGGCCCTGGAAGGCGGGGCTGCGGCCCTGGCCCTGGCTTCGGGGACCTCCGCAATCTTCTATTCGATCATCAATATTGCCTCCACCGGAGAGGAGATCGTCTCTTCCAGCAACCTCTACGGCGGTACCTTTACCATGTTCCACGACATCCTGCCCCAGTTCGGCATTACCGTGCGATTTGTGGACCCCGAGGACCTGGATGCCCTTGAGAAGGCGATCAACGAAAAGACCAGGGCGGTCTTTTTCGAGACCATCGGAAATCCGGGACTGATTGTGGCTGATCTGGAACGAATCGCGGCCCTGGCCCATGAACACTCCCTGCCCCTGATTGTGGACTCTACCTTTACCACCCCCTATCTGCTGCGGCCCATCGAGTACGGGGCGGACATCGTGGTCCACTCCCTGACCAAATGGCTGGGAGGTCACGGGGCGGGAATCGGGGGTGTTGTTATCGATTCCGGCCGCTTTGACTGGACGGATCCAAAATTCAAGCTCTTCAACGAACCTGATCCCTCGTATCACGGAATCCGCTACGCCCACGATCTGGGAGATCTGAACCCCGTGGCCTTTATCCTGCGCATGAGGCTGGTTCCCCTGCGAAACCTGGGGGCGGCCCTTTCTCCGGACAACGCCTGGATTTTTCTGCAGGGCCTGGAGACCCTTCCCCTGCGTATGGAGCGGCACAGCGAGAACGCCTTCAAGGTGGCGGAATTTCTGGAGGATCATCCCCGGGTTGAGTGGGTTAGCTATCCCGGCTTACCGTCGAATCCGGCTTACGAACGGAACGCAGGTTACCTGAAGCGGGGCTTCGGGGGTATGGTTGTTTTCGGCATCAAGGGGGGAGCTGAGGCCGGATCGGCCTTTGTGGAAAACCTGAAGCTCTTTTCTCACGTGGCCAACGTGGGGGACGCCAAAAGCCTGGTTATACATCCGGCGAGCACTACCCATTCCCAGCTCTCCCCGGAAGACCAGGTTACCGCGGGGGTGCGGCCGGAACTGATCCGTCTTTCCATAGGGCTGGAACATATCGACGATATTATTGCCGATCTGAAGCTTGCCCTGGAGCAAGGGGAAGACTGAATCCCATACGTGTACCGTTACCGGGAGTGCTGCTGATTTCCAGGGCGCTCCCGTTTTTTTTCAGAAAATCCCTGGCCAGCTGCAGCCCCAGGCCGGTACCCTTTTCATCCTCCGTACCGGGACGGGAACTGCCTTTTTCCTGATCATACAATCCCCTGATCTCCGCGGGACTCATCCCTATTCCGGAATCCCTAATCTCGATCCTTGCCATGTTACTGTTTGTCCTGACGACGATAGAAACCGATCCGCCCCGCCGGGTGTACTTGATGGCGTTGTCCGCCAGGTTTCGCAGGACCGTATAGATCATGTTGCTGTCCGCCATAACCTGCAGCTGCTCCCCTTCGGCTTCAACGCGCAGATCAATCTCCTTTGCCTGTGCGCTTGTCAGGGCATAGGTATGAACGCTGTTGCAGAGCCCCACAATATCGACAGGCTCTTTCCGTACCGTCAGCCTGCCGGATTCAGCCTGGGACCAGGCCAGAAGATTTTCAAGCAGGTCATAGGTGGATTTGGCGGACGAATTAATCATGGCCAGGAGTTCACGGTTTTCATGCTCCGTGGTGAAGGTTTTATGGTCCTTTGAGAGCATCAGGTTAGTTATTCCGATGGTGGAATTGAAGGCGTTTTTCAGGTCGTGGGCGATGATGGAAAAAAGCTTGTTTTTGGTTTTATTGGCCTCATCCAGGTCCCTGGCGGTCTTTTCCAGCTGGGAATAGAAGAGCTTGATCGGATTGCGGATACCCTCCCGGACCAGGGAGCGGTAGATCAGGTAGAAGGAAATGATCTTCAGGTAGTGCCCCAGCATGTTCAGCAGTCCGTAGTTGTCGGTGTACAGGGTAAAGGCGAACTCGCTTCCGATGGTGGCTGCTATGGACCAGTAAAACAGTCTGAAAAGTCCGGGAGGAAAAAGACCCCGCCGGGAACGGAATACCAACAGAGTGAGAAACAGAATGGCGGCGATTACATATTCACTGACAATCTTGAAGGTCGTCTGACCGCTGCCCTCGATAAAGCAGACCGGAAAAATATTCGTCGGGAAGATCGAGATAAGAATCATGATTGTAACCGCAAGGTACCCGATAAAGGTCAGCTCGTAGTTTCGTTGTTTGGTCGATACCAGAAGCACGAAACCCAGCAGGCTAAACGCCTCGATATAGCGGGCAGCGATCCACAGCTGATTCGCGTAGTAGCTGTAGTCTGTAAATATCCCCATTCCCGAGTAAGCAAGGGTGTGCATGATGTCGATAAAGGCGATAAAAAGATACGCGATGCCCAGATGGACCAGCACCGGGGTTTCCATCAGGTCCCGGGCGTTCCAGGCGATCATGAAGACCCCGCAGGCTATGATGATGCTGAAAAGCTCCGCCAGGGAGTGGAACAGAAGGTAATTGTAAAAGCTGGTAAAATAGAGGGACGCCAAAAGAAGCAGGGGAAAGAATATTGAAAAAAATTGACCTTTTCGCTCTTTTGGAACAACGCTCATAGTGTGATCATAAGGGACGCCGGTGATATCCGCAAGTATTATCTGAGAGGAATGTGCAGGCGCAGGACGCCGCCGGAGCTGTCCACCTTCATCGTTCCCCCCAGTTCTTCGGTCACAAGAAAGCGAAGCATGGAGAGTTCCTGTTTCTCCGTATTCCCAAGAGCCCCGGTGGGGGACACACTGATCAGCAGTCCCACCCTGTCCAGGGATGCGCTCGCTTCCAGAATTTCCCACTCCTCTTTCGGGCGCCGGTGAAACACTGTGGCCAGTATCTCGTAGAGGCTGAGGGAAATGAGTACCCCCTGGAGCAGGCTGATTTTCAGGGTTGATCCGGTCACAGTCAGTTTCGGGGATTTTTCCTCCAGGGCGAAGGTTGCCGAATAGTGGCGCACCACGGTGTTGAGAACCTCCCGCAGGCTCCTCTCTTCCGGGATTCCAGTCTGGGTAAAGAAGCGGTAGGCTGCCCGCAGCACCGTAAGGCGGTTTGCCTTCTCCTCCGGGGATACGGAAGGGTCAGATTTGAGCATGTAGCGTACCAGCCGCAGAATTTCGTCGATACCCATGCTGAGTTTGTTGAACAGAATGCGGTTCTTTTCTACCGATCCTGTAAGCGCCAGGTTGGAGCGATGTACCATCTCGTAGAGGGAAGCGCTTTCCAGGGCGTTGGCACAATGGGAAAGTATCAGGGTAAAGAGCAGAAGGGTCAGGCGGTCCCCGTGTCCCCGTCCGTGGCTGAATACCCCGGCGAAGAGTCCCCTGCAGCGGCGGGTGGTGCTTATGGAATGGAGCAGCAGCCTGTTTCTGTTCTCAGCGTCCATGTGGCGCAGCATGGGACGCTGGTCTCTCAGGGCGATGTGAATATTACCCTTCTCCATCTCGTCGGCAATCAGGGTTTTGATATGCTCAGCTTCGGTTGCGGGACGGCAGGAATGAAGTTCCAGTTCTCCGGTATCCTCGTTCACCAGGTAAAAGGCGGACACGTCGAAGGGAAGGATGGTATTCAGCCGTTCTCCCGTCAACTCGAGTATACGCTCCAGGGGAGAGGCGCTGGTAAGGGTATCGAGGAAATCGGTCAGTTCAATGGCAGATTCGATGCTCTCGTAGGCGGAAACGATTGCGTCCGTCAGGTCCTGGTTCTCAAGATCAAGGTCTTTGGGATCAGTCATGGAGCATGATCTCCGTTATTTCCTCGGAATGGGTTTCCACCTGACGGACAACGGCGTCAATGGCGGCAGGTTTGAGGCTCAGGTATTCCCGGGCAGCCTCCTGAAGGGGAGGAACAAAGAGTTCCCCGCTGGAACCCTTTTTTATCCCGTTAACGATGATATCAGCGAAGTGGATGATCGAGGCTTCAAAGGGCCGCAGGCTTTCCGCCACGCTGTGGTGGTCGGTTATCATGGCCAGAAGGTTTTCCGGCATATTGAGTTTCCGGCAGAGTTCACGGCCTATATCGGCATGGGAAAAACCGAGGATGCTCTTTTCAGCAGTGAACTGGCTTATTAAATGGCTGCGGCAGACCGTATCGATGTAATAGACAGCATCATGAAGCCGGGTATACAGAAGAAGTTTTCCGATATCGTGAAGCAGACCGCCGATAAAATAGCGCTCCGTGTTTTTTTCTTTCAGAAAGATTGCCAGGGTCCTGGCCGCGATGGCGGTGGCGATGCTGTGGCGCCAGAACTCCGTAAGGGATGCGTCGTTTTCTCCGCTTTTAAAAAAGCTCCTGCTTATGCTGATTCCCAGCGCCAGGGTCCCAAGCTGCCGGGTTCCGATAATGGAAACTGCTTTGCTGACGGTGTCCACGCTGTTTTTCAAGGCGTAAAAGGAGCTGTTTGCCAGGTTAAGCAGCCGCGAAGTAAAGCTCGGGTCCTTGGTGACGGCATCGGATATGTCGATGGCTGAACTGCGTTCATCATTGATGACCGACAGGATGTGATTGTAAACCTCCGGAAGGGCCGTGAACTGACCCATCTCTATTATGGCGGCAGGATTGGCCGGCAGACTGTTTCTCTGAGGCGGGGCAAGCTCCCTGGTATTCTTCAGGAATCTGTCGTAGGAGCGTTGTGACCGGATCCTGATGCTCTGCCGCCATATCTCGCGAATCAGGGGATCCTCCCGGTCCACCGTGGAGAAGAGCTCCAGGCTCTCCCGGGGAACGGGCGCGTCGGCACTCTCCCCGGCTTGTATTCCCAGGGCCATCTTCGATTCAATCGTTACCGGTACGTCGGAAATCCCCCAGGTTTTCAGGATCTCGAGGGTCTTTTCATTGATTACACAGCCGGCGCTGAGCAGGCGTCGACCGTACATGTCATGCACATCCTCTGCAAGGACCATTCCGTTCTGTAAATCACCTACACGAATCGTTTCCATACAGCCGCCGATGGGAAAGTATTCCTATAATATAGCCGCAAAAACGGCGCCCCTCAAGGTTCAGGACTCAGACTTCCCGCACGTCCCGTATCTCTTCGACATAGGGAGACAGGCAGGATATAAGGTCCTCCCTGCTCAGATCTTCGACTTTCAGGGTCAGCAGGGCGTTGGTCATGTCTTCTCCCAGGAAGGTCCCGATGGAGATGATGTTCCCCCCCTTGTCGCGTATTGCGACGGCTATGTCCGCAAGTTCCCCCCGTTTTTCCGGGATAAGGATGGTTGCCCGGATCCCTGAGCGCCGTGCTCCGAAGAGCTCCACAAAGAGCTTGAAGAGGTCGGACTCAGTGATGATCCCCGCAAGGTGTCCTTCTTTCATGATCGGGAGGCCGCCGATGTTGTTTTCAGCCATTATGCGGGCTGCGTCCTCGATGGTGGTTTCCACATCGATGGTGATGGGGTCGACGGTCATGACCGATTCGACCTCGAGTTCCGAAAGGAGTTCGGATATTTCATACACATCCAGGGCGGTAGCGGTGGAGGGCGATGCTTTCAGCAGGTCCTTTTCCGTTACAATGCCCTTCAACTTGCCATGCTTGTCCACAACGGGAAGTCGATGAATTTGTTCCCGCTGCATTATTTTACGGGCTTTGGCGACTGAATCGTTCGGCAATATGGTTATGGGATTCCGGGTCATTCGTTTTTCCACAGTCATGACAACCTCCTAATGAACAAAGACAAAAATCGGGGCTAAGCCCACAATTATGGTAGCCCTCTTTTACATCAGTGTCAAATATGGCTACCAGTTCCGATGGACCAGGGGTTTTATGCGACGGTCATAAATATCGCGCACCTTCTCCATCTGTTCCTGCGTCAGCGGAGGAAGGTCCGCGGATTTGGCATTGGAGACAACCTGTTCCGGCCGGGAAGCTCCCGGAATTACCGTGGAAACCTCAGTGTGCATGAGAATCCAGCGCAGGGCGATGGACGCCAGGGGGGTATCGCCGGAAAAAAGCTCCTTCAGCTCCTCAACTGCCTGTAAGCCCGTTTCGTAGGGGACACCGGAAAAGGTCTCTCCCTTGTCGAAGGCCGAACCGTCCCGGTTGAAATTCCGGTGATCCTGGGCCGCAAAGCTCGTGTCCGCGCTGAACTTGCCGCTCAACAGGCCGGAGGCCAGGGGAACCCGCACGATGATACCGATGTCCCGTTTTTTGGCCAGGGGGAAAAAGTCTTCCGCGGGACGCTGGCGAAACATATTGAAAATAATCTGCACGCTGCTTACATTGTCGTATTCCGAGGCCTTTACCGCCTCCTCGATTTTCTCTACCGACACTCCCATGTGAGCGATTTTTCCTTCCCGTTTGAGGTCTTCAAAGAGACCGAAAATTTCCGGGCGGTGATAAACTTCCGTGGGGGGGCAGTGAAGCTGAATCAGATCGAGCCGGTCCAGACCGGTCCGTTTCAGACTTCCCTCGACGTAGGAACGGAGCGCCTCCGGGGTATAGCCCTCTGGCAGGTGGGGCCTTATCTGCCGGCCGCATTTTGTTGCCACGTAGATCCGTTCGCTTCTGGATCTGACAACCCGGCCCACGGCCTTTTCGCTCTCCCCGTCGGAATAGACATCCGCGGTGTCGATAAAATTTACACCCCCGTCGATGGCGGAATTGATTATCTTCTCGGCGTTGGCATCGTCAAAAGCGCTGCCCCATTTTCCCCCCACCTGCCAGGTTCCCAGGGAAACTTCTGTAATGTTGAAACCGGTTTTACCAAGTCTTCTTCTGTTCATCTTTTACTCCTCAGGTTTTTTCTTATGCCATAAACTATATCATACCCAGGCTGGAGAGGTATTCGGCAATACCGCTTAAGAGCATCTGCACTGCAACGGTGGTCAGGATCATCCCCATCAGCCTTTCGATGGCCTTCAGTATCCGGGTTCCCATCAGGGCCCTGAGCAGGTCGGATAAAAGCAGGATAATCACCGTGGAAAGCCAGGCTATAAGAAGGGCCAGGAAGGTCTCCGTCATGCGGTCCGGGTGCCGGGTGGCCATCAGGGTCAGCATTACTATGGTGGACGGGCCTGCAATGAGAGGAACGGCCAGCGGTACGATTAGCGGCTCCTCATCGCCGACTATTCCCTGGCCTCGGACGGTCTCGGGGAAGATCATTTTCAGGGCAATCAGAAAAAGGATAATGCCTCCCGCTATGGAGAGGGCTGGTTCGGATATATGCATTCCCTTGAGGATGTAGCCGCCGAAAAGCAGGAAGATTAGCAGTATTCCGAAGGCAATGATCAGTTCCCGCAGAATGATCCGCCGCCGGCGTCCGGGATCCATGTTGGACAGGAGGGCCAGGAAGGCCGGTATGTTCCCGAAGGGGTCCATGACCAGCAGCAGGGTTATCGCATTGGATATAATAAACATGGGTCTACTGTAGCATACTCATGAAGGAAACGGTAGCGGCCTCTGTTTTGCCCTTGTCCAATCAGAACATCGGGGATATCTTCAAGGGTAAGATCAGGAACACTTATTTTGAATATGCCAGGATTTTTCAGAGGAAAACTTGCGGTTTTTTTATGTCTGCTCTCCTTTACCCCGTCTCTTTTTGCGGAGATTCCCATGGAGGTGCGTCCCGAGGGTGAGCCCCGAGATGAGCCGCGGCGGAGCTTTTCCGGAGAAGAGGTAGTGAAAGCCTTTTACAAGGCCTATCCCGAGAGGGTTGAGCGTATCGCCCTTTTGGCGGGGGACTGGGCCATGCTCATTGACGGCAGATGGTTTTTCTGGGCCGAGGGACGGCTCCTGCCGGAAGAGCTCAGGATGCAGTATCAGGATTATTCCCCGTATCCCTTCTATCGGTATCCACGAAGCCTGCCCCCCTTACGGGATCCGGACCCCCGGGAGGCCGCCATGCTGCGGGCCAGGGTCAGCTCCCGGGAGGAAAACCCCCCGCGGCGGCATCCCGGATTCTTCAACGCTCTGTGGCGCATACACGACCGCGATACCAGCTGGGCGCGGATGAAAACCACCTTTTTCCTCGGCCACAGGCTGGAGCTGCACCGGGAACTCCTGGAGGACCTGGCTGCGGTGGAAGAGACAATCCAGGAGGCCATGAAGACTGACGGGGAACTGCGCCGTTTTGTCGCCGGCCTTGCCGGATTCGATGCCTACAACTGGCGTATCATAGCAGGTACCGCGTCCATGAGCTTTCATGCCTACGGTGCCGCGGTGGATCTGCTTCCCGGGAATTACCGGGGACTGCAGGCTTACTGGCGCTGGGCGGCCCGTTATTATCCCGACTGGTTTGTTCTTCCCTACGAAAAACGCTTCATGCCTCCGGACTCCTTTGTCCGGGCCTTCGAGGAGCAGGGATTTATCTGGGGAGGCAAATGGTTCTACTTTGACACAATACATTTCGAATACCGTCCGGAACTTCTGATACTGAACGGCTGGTAGGAAGATTAAGGAGGTCCTATGCTCTCGTTTATTGCCAAATTCCTCGCTGCCCTGAACGCCAATTCCCGGCCCGGGGAGATCGGGGCCGCTGCCGCTTTCGGCTTCATGCTGGCCCTGATTCCGGGGGGAAACCTGCTCTGGTTCGCCCTCTTTATCCTGGTGTTCCTGCTCAAGGTCCATCTGGCGACGGCGCTGCTGGTGATGGTGCTGGGTAAACTGGTCGTCCCTCTGCTTGACCCCCTTGTCGAAACCCTCGGCCTGGCAATCCTGAACCGGGAGGCCCTGTTTCCCCTCTTTACCGCCATGGCAAACATGCCCCTGGTGCCCTACACGAACTATAACCACTCTTTGGTTACAGGAGGGCTTGCCGCCGGCCTTATTCTCTGGATACCCCTCTTTTTTCTCTTCATACTGCTGGTAAAACTCTACCGGAGTTACCTCTGGCCGAAACTGGCGGAGAACAGGCTGGTTAAGGGCTTTTTACGCTATCCCCTGGTTAAAAAGATCAGCGGGGCTGTCGGCAAGGCAGGCGGATTCTGGAAGGGGATAGGCTGATGGCAACGACGAAACCTGCAAAGCTGCCGAAGATGTTTCGGAAACCCATACCCAAAAAACGCTTCGAGAAGAAAATCCTGGGGAGGATCTACCTGGCAAAGGAGCGGGATTTTCTGCTTTCCGTGGCAAAAAAGGACGAGCAGGAGAGATATGTTGTATCCGGGGATCTCTCAAAAGCAGAGGCCAAGCGACTCGCGGCCCTTGCAAAATCCATCCGGAAAAACAGGGGCCTTGTTACCGGATGGAAGGCTGCGATTTTGGCTGTTCTTATCGGCTCTCTGCTCATTTTTAATTTTCTCTTCAAGGACCGTCTGGTGGAAGCTGGAATGGAAGCCGCCCTGGAAAACGTTTTTCGCGCCCGGGCGGAAGCGGAGGGTGTGCGGCTTTCGCTGTTCAGGGGTTCCGTCTCCTTTGACTCCCTGAGGGTGGCTGACCGGGAGAAGCCCATGGAGAACCTCTTTGAGCTCTCCAGTTCCGAGCTGCGGGTGAACATCTGGGAACTGCTGAAAAAACGCGTTGTCATAGAGCGGGCGGTCTGCTCCGGCATACAGCTGGGGACCCCCCGGGATTCCTCCGGTGCGCTGCCGGAGAGCGAAAGGGTGGAAGAAGGTTTTTCTCCCGAGGATAGCAGCACCTCCGGCCTCGGTGCGCTGCTGGCGGACACGGATCCCGAGGCTCTGCTTCAGGCCCAGTTCGACCGGCTGGGGAGTCCCGCCTACCTGGATGAGGTGAACAAGCGCTACAGTCAGGCTGTCGATAGATGGCCGGAGAGAATCGAGTCTTTGCAGGATGATCTGGAGGCAGGAAAAGAGGCGGCTTCCAGGATCGCGGCCCTGAAGATACAGGAGATCGATACCCTGCAGGAGGCCGCCGACGCGGCGAAGATCATTCAGGAAAATTACCCCCGGGTGGAAGAGGCAGCCTCCGCGGTGCGACGAACCAACCGGGATTTTCAGCAGGACCGGGAGACCCTGACCGATCTGCAGAGGGGAGTTCGGGATGCCCTGGAGGAGGATTACCGGCTCCTGGAGTCGGTGGTAGCCGACCCCGGAGGAGAGCTCAGCGGGGTAGCCTCCCAGGCGGCGGAAAACCTCCTGAAGGCCCGGATCGGCAAGTACTATGACTACGCCCTGAAAGCCATTGCTGCCTCCAGACAGATGAAAACAGAAGAAGCAGAGGAGAAAAAAGACTTCAGCAGACAGGGGGCTGTTGTCAATTTCCCGGTCCGGGGGTATCCCCGCTTCATGATTCAGGAGCTGTTCATATCCTACGGACGTTCCGGTTCCGGAGAGTATCTTGAAGCTTCCGCGCAAGATATAAGCTCCGACCAGGAGCTTGTCGGGCGTCCGGTTCGGTTCTCCCTGAAGGCCGAGGAGGGGGTCCATCGGGTCAGCGGCGAAGCCTCCCTTGATACCCGGGAGGCCGCGGAGGAGTTTCTTGTCCTCGAAGGCGGTCTAACAGGCGGCGGTTTTGACATCGCCAGTGCCCTGTCTGGAATGGGGCTTCAGGAACTGAAAGGCTCCGCCGACGGCAGTATCGCCTTCAGCATCGACCCCGGGATGCAGGGCTCCGGAACCGCGGAGATCCGGCTGGAGAATATGGACCCCGTTTTTAAGGATGACGGAAACCTGCTGCAGACCGCTGTCCGGGAGGTCCTTTCCGGTACGGACAGCGCGCTGTTCACCGTTTCCTTCGAAGCTGACGAGGGCAGATTTACCCGCTTCCGCGTGGGGAGCGATCTGGATGCCCTGCTCGCCCGGCGGGTGGGGGACTTTCTGGAAGCCGAAGCCGCGAAGCTTCGGGAGCGTCTCAAAGTTCTGCTCCGGGAGGAGCTGGCCTCCGCCCTGGAGGAGAATGCCGGGCTTGAAGAGCTGATGGGAAGCTACGGCGGAGAGCTGGCGGGAGATCTCCGGGAGGCGGATTCCATTGAGGATATTGCACGGTCCCAGAGGGAGCGCCTGGATGCCCGTATGCAGGAGATCCGGGATAGGACCGCCGCGGAGGCACAGGACAAAGCGGAGGATCTCATAAAAGACGCCGCCAAAGGTTTAAAGCTGCCCTTTTAAGAAGAGTACGAGGAGTTTCTGAATGGATGACGGACTGCTGGAACTGCAGATCAGGCTGAGCTACCAGGAATCCGCCCTGGCGGATCTGAACGAAACGGTAATAGCTCAACAGAAGGAGATCGACCGCCTCAGAAAAACGCTTGAGCTTCTGGGGCAGAGAGTGCGGGATCTGCAGGATCTTGGGGGGGAGGAGATGCCCCACACGCCGCCACCGCATTATTGATACTTTATTATATTGAATTTGCATGTTTCCTCCATTATGATTCGACCCAATGGAAGTAACGGAAATTCGGAGTGTCCTGTCTCCCCGCAGCCGGGAGGCGGGGGATTTTATCGCTTTTCCAAAGAGGCTGTATCGGGAATGTCCCTACTATGTCCCCTGGTTTGACCGGGGCATGCGAAGGCTTTTTGCCCGGAAGAACCCGTTTTTTCGCCATTCCGACGGGGAGTTTTTTGTCGCTTACCACGGCGGCACTCCCCTTGGGCGGATCGGTCTTTTTGAAAACCGCAATTTTAACAGGTATACGGGCAACAGGGACGCCCGGTTCTACTTTTATGACGCGGAAAACAGTCAGACTGTTGCTGATGCACTCTTCGATCTTGCGGAAAACTGGACACGCAGCAGGGGGCTCACGCGCCTTATAGGTCCCCAGGGCTTTTCCAGCATGGCAGGAGGGGGAATCCTGATCCAGGGCTTCGACCAGATGCCCGCCATGACAATGATGGGATACAACTATCCCTATTATCAGAGCCTGCTGGAGTCCGCCGGCTTCACCAAATACAAAGACTTTGTCTCCGCCCATCTGGATCCCAGGACATACCGGACACCGGAAAAGATCTCCCGGGTGGCTTCCATCGCCATGAAGCGGGGAGGATTCGACCTGCCCCGTATCAGGACACGCCGGCAGATGCGCTCCCTGGCGCTGGAGATCGGGCGCCTGTATAATGAGTCGTGGCGGGACCACGAGGAGTTCGCTCCCCTTACCGAAGAGGAGCTTCTGGAACTCTCCAGCGATCTGATGCTGGTAACGGACCCGAAGCTTCTCCAGGTCATTCGGAAGGGGGATGAGCTTGCCGGCTTTGTGCTCACCTTTCCGGACCTCACCGAAGCTCTTATACGGGGGAAGGGAAAACTGAATCCCCTCAAGCTCTGGTCCATCCTCCGGGAAAAACATCGTACCTCCAGGGTGATTATCAATGGCCTGGGGATTCATCCGCGCTACCGTAATAACGGTGGAACAGCGATCCTGTACCATGCACTGGAGAAAAGTGTCCGCGGGATGGGCCGGGAGTTTGTGGGGGCGGACCTTACCCAGGTCGCTGAAACCACCGAGCTGATGCTTTCGGATCTTGAGACCCTGGGGGCGAAAATCTACAAGCGCCACCGGGTTTACTATAAATTGATGTAACGGGGGGAATGGATGAAAAGGATGAGTTTGCGGCTCAGGCTTATACTCGGTTTTCTGGTGATGATACTCCTGATCAGTGCAGTTTCGGTATTGAGTATTTTTCGCTTCAGTGATGTGGCCGACCTTGGGCGGGAAGCGGTTCGGGAGAACAGCAACCGTGCCTTTGCTCTTTCCAGGGAGATTGATCACCTGAAGTGGGTCAGCGATGTGAGTGATCTCTTTCTGCTGGAGGATATCCTGGAGTTGACTGTGGAGACCGACTGGCACAGATGCAGCCTGGGGGAGTGGATCTATGGTGAAAGTCTGGAGGAGGAGATGGCCGCTGATCCCGAACTGGAGCGTCTCATTGCCGGTATAAAACCTCCCCATGAGCGCCTGCACAAAACAGCCATCGAGATTGACAGGATATATGTGGAATTCGACCAGTCCCTGATGCTGATTCTTGAGAATGCCTGGATCGATCACCTTGAATGGGTGAAGGACCTGAATTATGCCGTCATGATGGGGACGGATTTTACAGGAGAAACCGATCCCCGGCGCTGCGGTTTCGGCACGTGGTACGAAGGATTTTCTCCGGAGGACCCGAATTTTGCAGAGCTCCTGGCTCGCTGGGAAGCGCCTCACAATAATCTGCACAGCTTCGCGGAGGAGATTCTCCTGTCCCTCGACCAGGGAGATCTTGCAGGCGCCCGGCGGATCTACAGCCAGAATGTCCTGCCGACTCTGGATAATCTGCGGAACAGCAAGAACCGCACAATGGCATATCTGCAGGAGCTGGCCGCGGGTCAGCAGGCAGCCCTGGAAGTCTTTAATACCGAAACGATCCCGGCCCTTCAGGATACCCAGGAAGCCCTGGCCGGTCTGGTTGCATACTTCGAAGGGAGGGCGGAGAGCGCCCAGCAGTCCATGGAGGAGCAGGTACGACAAATAATTATCACCGTTATCGTCATAGCCCTGGCGGCGCTTCTGGCAGGACTTTTCCTGGCGGTTTTTACCACCTCCGCTATCCTGAGACAGCTGGGAGAGGATCCATCGGTACTGGAACGGATAGCCGGACGGGTCGCCGAGGGAGACCTGAGGATTGATCTGGCAGCCATTGACCGGACGGAGGGGGTCTACCGCTCCGTATTGGAGATGGTAGCAGCCCTGAAGGAAAAATCGGATTCCCTGGAGATTATTTCCGGGGGCGATTTTTCCCGGCAGATTAAAAAGGCTGGTGATGCCGATGCCCTGGGGGCCTCAATGATTCGCATGCAGGAGTCGCTTTCATCGGTGCTGCGTCAGATTCAGCAGGCCATCGATCAGGTAGCCCAGGGGGCGGACCAGGTAAGCATGGCCAGTCAGGACCTTTCCCAGGGAGCGACGGAGCAGGCAAGTTCCCTGGAGGAGATATCCTCCTCCATAACCGAGATCAACGGGCAGGCATCGCAGAATGCCGCCAGCGCGGCGGAAGCCAGCAGCCTGGCCAACGAAGCCAGGGACAGCGCTGTTTCCGGCAACCGCTTCATGGAAGAACTTGTCCAGGCCATGCAGCAGATTAATCTCGGGTCCGGGGAGATAAAGAAGGTGGTCAAGGTAATTGACGATATCGCCTTCCAGATTAATCTTCTTGCCTTGAATGCAAATGTGGAGGCTGCCCGGGCGGGCAAGTACGGTCGGGGTTTCGCCGTAGTAGCCAACGAGGTTCGCAATCTGGCCAACCGCAGTGCCGAAGCGGTACGGGAAACTGAGACCATTGTCGATGACTCCCTGGAGAGGATATCCGCAGGCGACAAGCTGGTAAACGATACGGCTGAACAGCTTGTCAGGATCGTAGGGGGTATAGAGAAGGTGGCCTCTTTCCTTGACGAAATAAGCTCGGCCAGCAGGGAGCAGGCCCAGGGGCTCAATCAGATAACCGGAGGGGTGGAGCAGATCGATGAGGTAACCCAGGCAAATACCGCCTCTGCGGAGGAGAGTGCATCCGCCGCCGAAGAACTTGCCGGACAGGCCGACGAGCTGCGCAAACTTATCTCCCAGTTCAAGCTGTCCGCAGGGAAAATGCTGCTGGAAGCTCCCGGAGAGGAGGAGTGATTCCCCGGTTCCTCAGACCAGGGAGAGCAGTCGTGCCAGGAGTACTCCCAGGTAGTTGCCGGCGGCATAACCGATGATCCCGGTGGTGATTCCCGGAAAGATCAGGTTCCGGTTGTTCAGGGAAATTGCTATCGCGGAGACAAAGGGCGGAGAGTAGATAGCCGAAGTGGAGGTTATCATCATCGTGTCGGCGTCGACGCCGAATATGCGGCACAGGAGCAGGTGAATCGCTATGGAAATACCCAGGGCTGCAGTAACGTAGCCCAGGACCGGGGGTATCGCCGTCAGCAGTTGCGCAAAATCCGCCATGGAACCAACGGCGGCGCAGAACACGAGGATGACATATTCCCCGATCTTGAAGCTGTGGGGAAGATTCCTGATCCGGGGGATAAAGGAGACCGCAATGGCAATGCTGCTTATCCCCAGGATGGCGGCCAGGGTGGAGGCCTCTCCGCTGAAGGGCAGGGAGAAGGCGCCTCCGAGGATAACGATGCCCAGAGCCACCCCTAGTGAGGCCAGAACGCTTCTTCCCGCCCTGTCGCTCAGCATGGCCTGCAGGGATTTCAGGGACAGGGGTTCTATCTCCCGGCCTTCGGCGTAGTTGTCCCGGTAGCGGGGCAGGATCCTTCGTATGATTCTCCGGCCCAGGCTAAGCAGGAAGAGCAGATAAACTCCCCCCACAAGAACGTCGGCGGTATGAACGGCCAGATAGCTTTCGGTGTTCACCTGCAGCGCCCGCTGAAGGGCCGCCATGTTCGGGGTGCCCCCGGTATACACGCCCACCAGAAGCCCGGCGATCTTTGCGCTCTCATCTATCCTGGATCTGAAAAGCAGAAAGCAGACGGCGGAGGAAACCATGATGGCAATAAAGGCCAAAGCCATGGAGAGCCCCGCTTTTCCCGTCAGATCCCGCCAGCGTGAGAGGTCCAGCGAGATGAGCATCAGGGGCAGGGACAAGGCCACCGTTACGGTGGAGATTGCGTCCAGAACAGGAAAACTCCCCGCCGGCAGCAGTCCGCTGTTGCCGATCAGTATTCCCGCAATATAGCAGAGAATGATGGGGCGGACCTTGCGGACTAGTGAAGATGACTCGACAAATATTACAATCCCCAGGGGTAAAAATACGTAGAGGGCGGTAATTCCGAGGGCGACCATACCTGCCGCCTTCTAATGATGATGGTCCCCGGTATGGACATGTCCGTGATCAAGCTCCTCTTCCGTGGCGGCGCGCACCTGGCTGACAGTTACGTCGAAGTCCAGATCGACCCCGGCGTAGGGGTGGTTCCCGTCCAGGGTTACCGTACCGTCCTGAATATCGATTATCGTAAAGACCTGGTGACCGTTGTCCGTTTCCGCCTCGACCTGAAGACCCGTGACGATCTCCTCGTCCTCGGGAAAGCGGTCCCGGGGAACGGAGATAATCTGGTTTTCATCCCGGTCGCCGAAGCCTTCTTCCGGGCTCAGATTTACCTTGACCCTGGCACCGGCCTCTTTGCCCTCCAGGGCCTCCTCGAGTTTTGCTGGAAGCTGGCCGTAGCCGTGGAGATAGGCGAAGTTTTCTTCACTGTCGCTCTTCTCCAACAGGTTTCCGTCACTGTCGTTGAGAACGTAGTCTAGAAAAACAACTGTATCCTGTGCAATCTTCATGAAAAACTCCTTGTGCTTTAGTCTACTGTAGACTGGCTTCCGAGAAAAGCAAAATCAGGAAGAGATTGTGATTTGAAGCGCTTTTCTGTATAGTGGTGGTCAAGATTTCATATTTACCGAGGATTATTATGGCCCGTTGCATTGTACCTGAAGCCGACGCGATTCTGGACAGGGAATTCCCTGTGCTGGATAAAGGCTTTGTCCGGCTGGTTGACTATTTGGGAGGGGATGAGCGGATCGTGCAGGCCGCCCGGGTAAGCTACGGTGCCGGTACCAAAAGCTATCGCCAGGACAAAGGGCTGATCGCCTACCTGCTCCGGAACGAGCATACAAGCCCCTTTGAGCAGGTGGTTCTTACCTTTCATGTAAAGATGCCCATCTTCGTGGCCCGGCAGTGGATACGTCACAGGACGGCCCGGCTGAACGAGATCTCCGGCCGCTACTCCATTATGAAGGATGAGTTTTACGTACCCGCTCCGGAGAATGTTTCCGCTCAGAGCGAGAACAACCGGCAGGGACGTCAGGAAGAAGCCCTCCCGCTTGACGAGGCGGAAAGAATCCGGGGAATACTCACGGAAGGTCAGAGGAGGGCGTATACCGAGTATTCCGGCCTGATTGAACAGGGGCTTGCGCGGGAGCTGGCACGGGTCAATCTTCCCTTGAGTCTCTACACCGAATGGTACTGGCAGATGGACTTGCACAATCTTTTTCACTTCCTCAAACTGCGTCTCGACCCCCACGCCCAGCGGGAAATCCGCCTGTATGCCGAGGTCGTACTCTCCATTGCCGAGATTGTGGCCCCCATGGCCTGTGAGGCCTTCAGGTCCCACATCTATGGCAGTGCCCGCTTCTCCGCCCAGGAACTTGAGGCTCTGCGCCGGATGCTTCGGGGAGAGAATCATGGATTGGAAGGCAGAGCGGCGGTGCTTTTTCTGTCAAAGCTCGAGAAAGGAAGCGAGGTGTAATCCTGTCAGAAATCTGAGGGATTCTCCATATCCCGCAAAGGAAAACGGAGAGTAAAACCGCTCTTCCCGTCGTGATCCAGTCTTCCCTTCAGCTGCTGAGCCAGGTTGTTCACCAGGAGAAATCCCAGGGTATCCTGGTTCTTTATATCAAAATCGAATCCCGGACCCCGGTCTTCATATTCAAGCACAGCGCACTCGCCGCTGCGGAAAAGGGAGAGGCTGAAGCGGCATTCTCCATTGGTACTTCCGTATTTGATACTGTTGCTCACGAATTCGGTGATAATTATACCAAGTGGAATTGCCTCGTCCAGGTGAAGTCTGAGGTTTTCCATATTCAGGGAAAAGTCGATTCTTCCCGATCCGCTGTGGGCGCTTGCGAGCTGATGAACCAGGGATTCGAGATACTCCGATGCCTCGATACTGTACAGGTTTTCCGACTGGTACAGGAGTTCATGGACCGCAGCTATGGCATTGATCCTCTGTCTGCTGTCGTTGAGCATGGACATGCTTGCAGGATCCCGGACCCGGTCCGTTTGAAGCCTCAGCAGGCTGATGATAATCTTCAGATTGTTCTTTACTCGGTGATGGACCTCCCGCAGAAGGAGTTCGTTCTTCCGAAGGGATTCCTCGAGATAGCGCTGGTTCCGGTTCCGTTCATTGATGTTCCTGAGGATGGTCAGAATCGCGGTTTTACCCTGGTAATTGACTTTGGAAACCCTGCTTTCAAACTCCAGTACCCGACCGTCCCTGCTGCGATGATGGACCTCGTAGATTCTTGTGTCCAGGGTAAGGATCTCATGAACCCGCCTGTCAAATTCCGCTGCGTATTCCGGAGTATCCAGCTCCTGTATGGTCAGTTTCCGTATCTCCTCAACGGAGTATCCGTAAAAGTTTTCAACAGCCTTGTTGGCAATAAGGATTTTACCCGAGGGACTGAAAAGAATAATCACATCCGGAGCGTTGTTGAAAAGCGAGTAGAACAGGGATTCCGCCTGTTTCCGCTTTCCGATATTCAATCCCAGAAGCAGAACAAGCCCTGTAAGAGCTGCAAAGACAATGAGTACGCCTGTAAAGGCAAGCGGATAACGGAAGTAGATGGTATCAGGCCGGTTGATAATGGTCGAACCGGAAGGGAGCCTGCCGATGGGGATACTGTGCCTCTTCATGGCCTGGTAATCGAATACCGGACGAATCCGGGGGGCTCTCCGGACTGGAAGCCGATCCGGGTCCTCCCCGGAAAGAATCCGGAGGGCCATTTCGCTGGCGGCCGCTCCCTGATCTCCCACATCCAGGGCCATGCCTCCGACAGTGCCAAAGCGGATCGCCACGTCCCAGGCGGTATATACCGGCAAGCCGGTCTCCGTGAGCAGGGATATGCCTTCCCTGTCGCTCAGGGGTTTGCCGTTTTTCTCCTGCCAGTATCCCAGGTTGAAAATGACCGTGTCTTCGGGCAGCCGGCTCAATCTTCTTCTGATTTCCGCCGCGTCATGGCCGAATAAAACTTCGTATTCCAGCCCCTGGTTCCGGGGGTCATTGATCCGGTCAAGAAGAAGACGGGTATTCTCGCTCCCCGAGACAGTTGAATCCGCCACAACAGCAACGGTTGTACCCATTCCGTGAAGCCTTTCGATGAGATCGAGATTTCTGGCAAGATCGAAATCCTCGGCGATTCCGGTAAACCCGGAGGGCAGACCGGGGAGGTAGGAATCGATATTGTTTATACCGCAGAAGACGACCGGTGTTTCCGGGAACAGCTCTGTACGGTACTCAAGAACGAATCGCAGGGCATCGTCATCGCTGACGATGATCATATCAAAATCGAGGTCGGAATATTTCTCCTTCAAATACCCGGCAAAACGGGATGAGAAAACCTGGGGGGGAATTCTTTTTGCATCGAGGTATTCGAAAAACAGCTGATGTTCCGTTTCCGCGGATTCAAAAGTCCTGATGATTCCTGCATGAATGGCTTCGGTCCAGAAGAAGCCCGCATGGTAAGAGTGGATACCCAGTACCCTGGATGCAGGGCCGGCATGCACAGCAAGGGGAAAAAGAAGAAAAAATCCAATAATACACAGTCTGAAGGACGTAAAAACTCTCTGCATGTTGCAATGTGTTGTAAAAACCCAAATGTTGACCCATTGTACGGCTTGCTCTGCCGGAAGGCAAGAGTAAAAAACCGTTCAGGGCTGTAAAAGGAACTGTTCTTCAAAACTGTCGTCGGTTTCATGATAGCTTACAAGAGCCGGAGAACGGTGCCGTTCAGCTTCCGCTGTAGTACGGGCCGCCAGTTTTACCATTTTATTGGCACTCCAGGTTGGATGATAGCTCACCAGACCGATGTGGATGCCCAGGTCCGGCAGTTTTTCCATGATTGTGGAACTGAGGCGGCGGCAGAAAAGACGGGCGTTATCCCCGTTTGTCTCCTGTAAAACAATGGGTATGGTATCGTCGGGCATCCGGAAGGGACGGTCGGAGTACTCCCTGATTTCTCCCCTGATGCAGTGACCGATAACCCGCAGCTTATCATCCCGATCCTCGGGCCCCAGAATCCTGAGTTCGGGAATTGATATGCTTATTATGGTCAGGGGGAGCCCGCCGGAATGATAATTTTCCACAGCACTCTGAACAACCGGGACATACTCCTTCGGTTCCAGCAGTCCGGAGACCCTGTCGGTATTTTCCTTTTCTCCTTCGAGAAACTCCTCCGGAGGGGTTAATTCGATATCATTGCTTTCTATTATCCGGGCGGTCTCCATACTGCTTACGGAATAGATGGGTATTTCCCTGTGTCCCTCCTCGTGGCGGTAGAGGGGAAACTGGTTTGATGAGTACAGGTGGCTCTCCGGATTATTCACCAGGTAATCAAGGTATCCGAGAATCAGCGCAGAATGTGAGACCAGGTTCCGGTTATCCTGAGGCAGCCCTTTACGCTTCAGGTAACGGCGAAAACGCTGAATAACAAAGCTGTCAATCTCAAAATGGAAAGGAGCATTGGCGTTCCGGATTCCCGGTTTATAGCTTTCCGGTTTCGGCAGAAGAGATCCGGCAAGCAGCGTGTGGAAGCCGGATACTGCAGTGTGCAGCTGGGGCAGGCTGCGTTCATCCGGGTATATGCGCCCCCGGGATGAGACCTGCAGATGCGGCAGAAGACTGCGGCGGATCCGGAGCATGATCAGGCTCTCCTGCTTGATTCCGGATTCGCTGTGACGATACTCGGGAGACCTCTCTATCTGTCGGCAGTAGTCCACAAGTTCGTTCAGAAGACGTCCGCAGAGAAGTTCATCCAGGAGCCGGTTCCATTCCGAGGTGTGTCTGTCTATCTCGCTCTGTATCTCTGTGGCATTGTCCTCTTCGTCAATGACCTCGCCGAATATAATCTGCCGAAAACCGTAGAGAAACTCCTGCAGAACAGCCAGGAGCACCGCAAGCTGGTGAAGGGGATTTCGGGGATGAAAAAGATCAACATTCTTGGGAAAGCTGAGTATCGGTTTAAAATAGCGGAACATGTCGGGGAACTCCCAGGGCTCCTCGAATCCGCTCTGGGGAAACAGGCGGGAAAGAAACTCCAAAGCTTTTGACGATGCCTCGGGGAGTTCTGCCGTTACCTCCTCCTCAGGTTCTTCCGGTATTTCTTCATCGGATACTTCCTCTGCCTCTTCCGCAGGGGGAATATCCGGTTCCGGCTCGTCAGCCGGCAGATCCTCCGGCAGCCATTCAAGAATGTCGTTCCCGGTAAGGGAGAGATACTCCAGAATCTGTGAACGGAAGTAGCTGAAAAGCTCCGGATACGGAGCGTAGGGAAGATCCGCCAGTTTCACCAGGAGGGGAGCACAGCGACGCCGCAGGTCGGTAAAAAGATGGAAGATCTCCTGTTTGATGGTACTGCCGATACGCTTGATACGCTCCGCCTCCCCGGAGTCCGGTGGATAGGCCATCAGGTCAAGATCGAAAAGCCGCTTAATCGCGGGGAGTATATGGGTTTCAGGTTCAAGGTCCATCAACTTTACAAAGGGCCTGTAGAAGGCCCGGCAGAGCTTCCCTGCGGAATTTACAGGCTGATTTCTCGGCGAACGCTGGAGAACGCTCAGTTCCTGGTGGATTGTCTCGATATTCCAGCTCTTCAAAACAGTGAGTATCTGCAGACAGCGATGGTCCAGCAGTGAAGGTACCTCTTCCCGGCGATTGATGGACATGAGAGACCGGACAGCCAGAACAAAGCGTTCCAGAGAATTGTAAAAAATCTGGTCCGCTTTGATGATAAAACGGGGGTGGAGCTGCTCATGAATGGGAATAATGAAGGAGAAGAGGCTTCCCAGCGCCTGGTGCCGGGGAATCAGGGCATGATCCGTCGAGGAGGCCCAGAAGTTGATTCGTATCCTGTCAAGGTATCCGGGATGTCTTCGCTGCAGTTCGACTTTCGGAGCTTTTCTGACCGCTCCTTCCGGATAGCCCTCCTGGGAGGAATAGATAATCCGCGGATCGCTGTTTCGACGATTGAGCATTTTGAGGCGGCGGTACTTCTCCTCCATCTCCGGCGGAGTCCGCTCAATGCCCACCTCTCCTCCGAAGATCTCGGCCATTTTCCTGGCTTCCTCTTCCGTCAGGTCTCCGAGGTTCTGCCTGGTCCGGCCCAGCTCTCCCGGATCATAACGCTCGGGAGGATATTTAGGCATGACGAAACTCCCTAGTCGAGGACAATTTCCATTCCCTCCCGGGCACCTTCGATGATCATATTCGTCTTTGATTTTACCCGACTGCGATAATTTCCAATAAGATCGTTCAGCTGCTCGTCGGTACGCAGCGGATCGTGATGAAACAGCAGCAGATGCTTGACACCCGCCTTATGAGCGGAGTTGATGGCAAACTCGAAGGTGGAGTGGCCCCAGCCGATCTTCGATTCCTCATATTCCCGATGGGTATACTGGGTGTCGTGAATCAGGAGGTCGGCTCCCTGATAAAAACGGAGCAGTTTTTCGTTCTCTTCCTTGGCCGCCCGCTCGCCTTCCTCGGCGGCGATGGGATCATAGCCCGGGGCATCGGGGTCGGTGGGAAATACATTGCGAAAGGGTTCGGTGTCGTAGGCGGTGCAGAAAACCTTGCCCCGGTACTCAAAACGGTAACCCAGGCAGAGAATTGGGTGGTTCAGATACTTTGTCGTGACCCAGAGACCGTCCCCCAGGTCCATGGAGGATTCCTTCAGGGGATGATAGCTGATATTTGCGGCAAGCTCGGAATGCTTTACCGGAAAGTAGCGGTAGGAGAGCTGTCCGCCGACTATATCCTTGAGTCCCTCTTCCTCGTATGTGACAGGCCCGTACACCTTCAGTTTTGTACTGGGGATAAAGATGGGTACGAAAAAAGGAAAGCCCATGATATGGTCCCAGTGGGTGTGGGATATGAAAAGGGAGGTATCTATGGGTCCTTTGGGAAGGTCGTGCTGCATCAGGTAGTTTCCCAGGGCGCGTATTCCCGAACCGGCGTCTATGATAAACAGTCTTTCCTCTTCTCCCACCCTGAGTTCTATACAGGCTGTGTTGCCTCCATAGGCAACGGTTGCTTCTCCGGGACAGGGAATTGAACCTCGTACACCCCATAATCGAATTTTCATCATACCCTGTATCCTTTTATCGTCAGGTTGCTATCTTTAAAAAGATCCGCGCTTTCTCAATTTCACTCAGAACCTGGTCTTCGATGTCATCAAACCACTCCATATCCACGTCGATACCCTGGAATACCTCAGGAGGGACGCTCAAGGGGTAGCGGTCTCCGGCAAAGCCTATTTCAAAGGTGTTGGCAAAGTAGTTTGCCGCCGTTACCGCGTAGACAATTTTCCAGTGGGGGCCCTCATAACTTAAAGGAGCATGGTGAAAACTGACGGCATCCTGAATTTCCTGGTTCAGGCGCCAGCGCTGCAGAATTATCTTGGCCACCTCGCAGTGGTGAATGCCCATGACATTCTTTTCGGCCTGTATCAGCGGCGCCTGTTCCCTGTCGGCATTCTGCATGGCCGCGACATAGGGGTCTGCCAGGCGGTTGTTCAGGGGAATTTTGCCGATATCGTGGAGCAGTCCCGCCATGAAGAACTCCTCAAGCCGTTTTGGGTCGATTTTAAGTTTCTTCGCGATCAGCTTTGAGGTTACCCCCACGCAAAGACTGTGACGCCAGAAACCATCCATATTCAGGCCTTTGGCAGAAGTTCCCTTGCCCAAATTGGCCAGAACGGCAGTGCTGAGGGCGAGGTTCTTTACTGTATTGATGCCGAGCATGATGATTGCCCGCACCAGGGAGGTAACCTCCTGGGACAGACCGTAATACGCCGAGTTTATAAGCTTCATCACCTTGCCCATCAGTACCGGATCGAGGCTGATTACCTGGTTGAGGTCTGCCGGAGATGCGTTGGGATCGTTGGAGATCTCCATTATCTTGGTTACGCTGGTGGGAAGACTCGGCATTTTATCGATATAAATCTTCAAGGCGTACAGGTAATTCTTCTTGTTACTCTCCATGCTCGTCTCGCTTCATGGTTTTCAGGATTTGTGTGATCCGATGGTGCAGGGCAACTCCGATTTCGGGATTCGGCAGATACGTGGAGAGGTCTCCCATGAAAGAAAGGGTACTCTCGATTTTTCCCGGTTTCAAGACTGTTCCCTCATCTTCCTGTTCCTCCGGAACTCTATAACGGGACAACTGCTGTCGCAGGGATGGGCGCCCGGAAAGTCTGTCCCGCAGCGCTTCCAGTCTGAGGCGCATATCGCTGCTCGTGTATTCTCTACGCTTGTCTTCCGGAAGATACCGCGTCAGGGTCTCAAGATGAGAGAGCAGTTCTGCGGGGCTTTTCTCCCGTTCTGCTTTGTCCGGTTCCTCATCTTCATTCGCCGGAATATCCGACTCCGCTCGTTTCTTTTTTCCGGCCTTGAGCAGGGAGATTTTAAGCTGTCCCAGATCCAGCGAACCTCCCAGTTCTATTCTGCCGGGAGTCGGCGTTCCCTGAACACTGATGTTTACTGGATGCTCGGGCAGGGAAGATGTCCCGCCGCCGCCTGATGCAGCCTCCGCTGAAGGGGGCTGCGATCCGTTTGAAGGCTGCAGTGACGCCGGCGGTGGAGCAAATACCTGATGTATCTCCTTTTCTTCCTCTTCCTTTTCTTCCGGCGGAAACTCCGGGATCTCCTCCTCCATTTCGAGAAGATTGATCCGTTCTTCATCTTCGTTTATGACGATTACCGGTTCGATGCCCCCGATATCAATTAGCCGGGCCGGCTGGTCCAGGTCGGGAATGGCATCAAAGAATAGACTCTCCTCTTCCCGGAGGACCTCCGGTTCTACATCGGCCTCGCCGTGGTCCAGATAGCGTTTGAGGTTATCTTCCCAGAGTTTTTCATGTTCCTCCGCAAAGGCTTCGACGGTCTCTTCATAGAGATGCAGGGTCTGCTGCAGTTTGTCCAGATCCAGGGTTTCGTCTCGTTCTCCCTGCATGTTAACCAGGGCTTCGGTGATCCGCAGTGCCTCCTCACGGTTCCCGGCGCCCCGGTGGGCGCGGATCAGGGTTTCCAGGAGTTCCTCGTCGTGGGGTGATTCCTCGTAGAGCTCATTCAGGATGGAAAGGGCTTCGGCGTAGAGGTTTTCGTAGAGATACAGTTTGGCAAGCAGCAGACGTGCTGCGTGATGTCGGGGATTTCTGGCAAGAATACCCGAAGTCTGGGCTATCGCCTGCTTGTACTCTTTCATCTCTTTGTACAGCAGGGCCAGGTTGAAGGATGTTTCCAGGTCTTCCGGCGACAGGGTCAGAGCCCGGTTAAAGGCCTGTACCGCCTGCCGGCGGTTTCCCTGGGTGAGGTAAAGGTTTCCCAGCAGCGCGTAGGCGAATCCTGCCTTGGGATTGTGATCCAGAATAAACCGGATCTCCTCCTTTGCCTGACGGACCCTGCCGGTCTTTACCGCCAGCCGGGCGATTTTTTCCCGGATATCCAGATCGGATGGAGAGTTCTGCTTGATGTGCTGCAGGTGTTCCCAGGCCTTATCGTACTCCTCTATCTCCTCCAGTTCTGTTCCGAGGTTGATGCTGGCCCTGGAATAGGAAGGATCGTTTTTTACAGCACGGTTCAGATACTCGATGGCCTCGGAATGGCGGCCCTGGGCACTGAGCACTACAGCGTAGTTGTTGTTCAGTTTCGGGTTCTCCGCTTCCAGTTCAAGGGCGTTTTTCAGTATCCGGGCAGCTTCGTCATAGTTGCCGCTCTTTTCCAGGAGTATGCCGAGATTGTTCAGTCCGTCGACCCAGTTGGGGCGGGCCTTCAGGGCCTGCCGGTAGGAATCAATTGCCTCCGGGATACACCCTTCGGACTGATAGCTGATACCCAGATTGTAGCTGAGAGTAGGGTTGTTGGGATCGCTTTTCAGTCCCGAGAGGTAGAGGTTTTCTGCTTTGGAGTGGTCTCCCCGGTTTTCATAGAGATTTCCCAGGTTGTTGTAGGCACGGCTGAAATCCGGATCAAGCTCTATGGCTTTGCGATAGTAGGTCTCCGCTTCTTCCGGCTCATCCATCTGTTTATATACATTCGCCAGATTGTACCAGATGTCTGCCCGTTCAGGTGCCAGCTCCCGGGCTTTTTCCAGGGCACCCACAGCAGCGGGCAGGTTGTCTTCCAGGCGGTAGACGATACCGATATTGTTGAAGGCCTCGGGGTTCCTGTCGTCCAGTTCCAGGGATTCCTGATATGCCTGGATTGCCTGGTTGTAGCGTCCCATTTTTGTGTAGATATTACCAAGAAACAGGAGGATTCCCGGGTGCTCCGGTTTTTGCCGGTGTAATTCACGGGCAAATGACTCCGCGCTCTCCCAGTCCCTCAATAAAAAGGCCTTACGCGCCCGGGCGGCAAGATCGTTAAGCACTATTTCCGTCCCCCGTTGGGCCGGGCACTGACTTCCGCCGAGAAGAGTGTCTGATAGGGCCTGGGAGACTTATCATAGGCCGCGACCGTAAAGTAGTAGAGCCTGCCGTTTTGCAGACCGCCCAGGAGAAACTCAGTGGTGTTCCCGACATCAATGGGAGAGGGTCCTGCCGCGCTGTCCTGTCCAAAATACCTGCCCGGAGCGGTTCCGTAATAAATCCTGTATCCTTCCAGATCAGGATCGGGTACGGCTGTCCAACTAAGCAAAACAGCTCCGTCCCGAGGGCTTGCCTGAAGACCGGAAGGCGGAGGCGGAGGTAAATCGGGTTCGTAGGTAATCGTTATATCGGACAACACCGGGCTTTGCTGCTCCTTTCCGTCGGGATACAGGGCCGCCATCAGGTGGAGGTAGCGGCCTCGGGTATCGGGTGAAAATATATCACCGGGCGTGAAGGCTTTCCAGTTCGAATCGTCCGCAGTGGTGTAGAATGGCGAATCTCCAAGCTGATAAAAAAAGAAGATATCTGAATCATTCGGAGTTTCATGACTGCTTTCTATGCTTACCAGCCGGGAGGCAGCGAACTGCATATCCACAGGATTAATAAGGACCGTGCCGTCCCTGTCCTGAAAACGTGCAGGCGGAGCTGAATCCCGAAACGTCGAGGAAATCCTGAACTCATCCAGGTAAGCGGAGAGGTCTTCTCCAATACTGAGCTGCCTGTTTCCGGCGGAACCCAGATAGGGAAGGAAAACGGTTCCGGTTTCCCTGTTCTGGTGATTGGCGTAGGCTATGTCCTCTACCGTACCGTCTATAAGGTATTCAACCAATCCTGTCCGGGAGTCGAACCTGAGCATATGATGATGCCATTGCCGGGGCATGAGTTCCCGTTTTCCCTCAAGCTCCAGTCTGAATGAAGAAGCGTCATGGGGTCGAAAGACAGATTCGAAACGCCATGTCAGACGGGTCCTGCTGAGCTCACAGCTTATACTCTGGCTGCGAGGTGTCTCTCCCCACTCTCCCGGCAGGCTTACGCCCTTCCAGTCGAGGATCTTCTGGGAGGATTCGGTTTCAGCAGGATAGAGCCAGAACTCGATTGTAAAATCACGCCAGTCTGTTCCCGGGTAGAAAAGGCTTCCCTGTCTCGGAACAAGTTTGAGGAGGCTGCGGGATGAACGGTCAAACATGGCAGAGCCGGACCCGAATACCTTTTTGCCCGGATCGGGGATAATTTTTTCTGGCTGCAGGGTATAATATTGCTGTTCAGTCCAGAGGACTTCCCCCGGGCCATCGCTTTTTTTTCTGACCAGAGAGGGCGATAAGGGGGTGCTGTCGAAGTGGAGCAGCAGGTCGGTATGCTTGTCCCAGGAATAGGCTGCATCAAGAAGCATAATATCCGAATAACCCTGAAAACCCCGTTCCAGTAACCTGGTGTTGTGGTGATGTAATGCTCCCCAACCCATTTCCCTGCCCAGTATTATTGTTTCCTCCAGGGCGTAGAGTCCCGGACAAAAGAGCAGCAGAAGGGGCACATATGCACGCATAAAGAGGAGAATCGCTGATATCCTGAATCGTCTGTATCTTTTCATCCTTGTTCTACTATTACTATCGGCGATCTTGCCGGTGATACTGAAAACTTCTCCTTGCATTTTCCCTTACTTTTCCGATAGTTATACTATATGGGAATTAAAATAATTCTTGTTACTCTGACTGTAATTGCAGCGCTGATGCTGAGCGCTTTCGGGCTCTCCTTTATCATGCTTGCTTCAGAGGGTGTAGATATAGATAGCGGGCTTCTCTTTTCCACGATACAGATGTCCGCCGTATCGCTTCTTATAGTCTGTTCGCTGCTGTTTTTCGTTTTTGCGATTTTCAGCCGTCCGCGTCGGGAGCATCTGTTCTTCGGTCTTTTTCTGACAGCTGCCGTTCTTTTTTCGTTGATCAGTTCCGTTCCCTTTTTTGCCCGGTTCTACACGCGTATATCCTTGCTGCCGCTTCACTCCTTTAAACTGATTCTCCTGTCAGCGGTGGGCATCTTTCTTGCCTTTTTCGTGCGTCAACGCTACGAGAGGCGTATCTCCTCTGGACCGGTGTTTTTCTATTTTTTTCTTATTAGTGCACTGGCTCTGGGCTGGATTCTGAGCCCTTCGTCCGCGGCAGAGTATATCGAAACTGCCATGGCAGGACTATCGGGAATATGTCTTGTGTACCTTCTTGTGCGACTGGTTCCGCTGATCCGTGAAAAGCTGCGGGTGCTGCTCCATGTGCTTGGCCTTCTGGTAGTCGCAGCAGGAGGAATCAACGACCTGATTTTCCACCGGGAACTGATTGTGTCGGCCTATCTTCTGCCCCTGGCTCTGCTTGTGTTCATTTTTCTGCATGTTCTTGTACAGTTTCTCACCATTCGGGAAGACTATGCCTCTCTTAGATTCATGGATAAAAGGATCCGGTCCGCTGACAGGATCAAGGACGAGTTCTTCTCCAACATGAGCCACGAGCTTCGGACTCCGATTCATGCGGTTGTCGGTCTCTCGGAGTCTCTGCTTCGGGGGGCTGTGGGCGATCTTACGGAGGATCAGAAGTCCACGCTGTCTCTGGTCTTCTCCTCCGGTTTACGCCTCAATGCCATGGTGAGCGACATTCTGGACTTTTCCCGAATGCGGGAGGGCCGAATTCAGCTTCAGAATACCGAGGTCGATCTGTACCAGTCTGTTCTTGTTGTCCAGAGAATGTGTACCCCCCTGCTCATGGGTGGACAGCTATCCGTGAAAAACAACATATCTCCCCATTCGCTGTTTATCCGGGGGGACGAAAACAGAATAGAACAGTCCCTGAACAACATTCTCATGGCAATAATAAAGTCTTCCAACCAGGGGACGATTGAAATTGATGCCCGGGAAGAGGGCGACACAACGATAATACTCCTGACGACAACGGGAACATCCCTGCCTGAGAATACGGTAGAAGATTTGATACGCGAAGGAGACAGCTTCGGTGCCGATGCTGGATCCAAAGGTATCTGGCTCGGATTATCCCTGGCGAAGAGGCTGATAGAAGCCCAGAACGGTACACTTGAATACTCGGTGGAGGATCAGGCAGGAGTTTTCAGGATTAAGCTTCCCAGTATAAAGGGTACATATCAGGATACCCTGCAGGATGAAGAACAGACCCTGGAGATATCTCTCGACGCTCTGGAGAACCTTGAGGCCCTGAATGACGATAATTCCCGGGCAGCAAAGTTCACAATAGTGGTCGTGGATGACAATCCGGTTAACCTTCAGGTCTTGAAGAACCAGCTGTCCGGGGATGAGTTTCATGTTATCCCGTTCCTGAGCGGAGAGAAGGCTCTGCACCATATTCTTGATAATCCTCCCGACCTTGTTCTGCTGGATATCATGATGCCGGAAATAGACGGGTATTCCCTGTGCCGCAGGATTCGTGAAAACCATACATCCACGGAACTTCCGATTGTGCTTGTTACCGCAAAAAGCGAAGCCATGGATATGGAGGAAGGGCTTTCAGCCGGAGCAAACGATTTTCTGGCAAAACCCTATACCCAGGAAGAACTGCTGGCCCGTATCCGGACCCATCTGAATCTCGCAAAAATAAATACCATTTACAGCCGCTTTGTCCCCATGGAGTTTATCGATTTTCTGGGACACGACAATATCGCGGATATTAAACTTGGCGACCAGGTCCAGAAGGAGATGACCGTACTCTTTGTGGACATCCGTGCCTTTACCGCTCTGTCGGAGATCATGACTCCCCAGGAGAATTTCAAATTCATCAACTCCTTTCTGAGCCGCCTGAGTCCGATGATCCAGGAAAACGGCGGTATTATCGACAAGTACATCGGCGACTCCATCATGGCGCTTTTTCCCAACCGGCCGGAAGATGCAATAAAAGCCGCCACAGAAATGGTCGGGCACATGGAGATCTACAACAAGCAGCGGGCATCCTGCGGGTACAGACCGATCAGTATCGGTGTGGGAATCCACACAGGAAACCTGATTCTCGGGATCATCGGCGACAAAGGACGCATGCAGGGAACGGTAATATCCGACGCGGTAAACCTGGCTTCGCGGATCCAGGATGTAACAAAGCTCTACGGGGCGAATATCATTATAAGTCAGGAGTCCTTTATCAAACTGGATAACCCTACGGAGTACGGATTCAGGTTCCTTGGCAAGGTCCGGGTCAAGGGAAAGAACAGGTCCGTATCACTTTTTGAAATCTTCGATGGCGACCAGGAAGAGATGCGGGACCTGAAGACGGAGACCAAGACCGACTTTGAAACGGCGATTCTGCAGTTTTCCAAGCGCCAGTTCGATGAGTCGGCGGAACTGTTCCGGCAAATAATCGCGGTCAATCCCAGCGACAGGGCGTCCCGGCTCTTTCTGGAAAAAGCGGAAGCCTTTATTGCCCAGGAGAAGCGCAGGTTCCTGTTCTCGGGATAGAGATGTGCCGCAGAGCCCCGGAGATCACGGAGGGAACATGGAACACAGATGGGGAAGATGGACAGGATAGGGAAGGCCTCCGAGGCACCGGGAGCACTGAGGAACACAGAGGGATTAGAGGTGCTGATATTTGCTGACTTACCTTCTCTGCGGGCTTTGTGAGCTTTGTGAGAGATAGAATTTCACGCGGAACTCACGGAGGTAACGTAAAAAGACTCAGTGTTCTCTGAGGCTCCGTGGTTCCTTTCCTTAAATCCTATCCTTCCCATCCTGTTTATCTTTGTTCCATGCACAAGCTAAAGTTCCTCTCCCATAAGGAAGTCTAAAATTGAACGGTGGTGTATACCCTGAAAGTCCCGGGGCTGGAAGCTGTCCAGGGTCAGAAGGGTCTTGCTGTAATTATCATCTACATTTCGAAGGGGCGACAGTTCCCGTTCAATCGTGGCGGGACTGCCCAGGATGTAGGAAACCTGAATATAGCTGCGCAGCTTATCCTTTTCCGCAATGAAGTCAATCTCCTCCCCTGTTATACTCCCGACAGTAACCGTATACGCACGCCTCTTCAGTTCAAGAAAGACCAGGTTTTCAAAGATTCCTGAAATGTCCTGTTCCCTGTAGCCGATAAAGCCGTTGCGAATACCGATGTCTCCCAGATAGTATTTATGGTTTATTTCCATCAGTTTCTTCCCTTTGATATCGAACCGTGGAACCTCATACAGAAGAAAGGCGTCCTGCATATAACGCAGGTAATTGAGGACAGAATCCACCGAAAGGCTGCGACGTTCCTTCTTTAAAAAGTCAGTAATTTTTTTGGCTGAAAGGAGGTTCCCAATATTTTCCAGTGCAAAGGACATGACGGACTCAAAAAGACGGATATCGCGGATATTGTAGCGGGAGATGATGTCTCGAACAGCGATGGTATTTACAATATCTTTCTGCATTTGGCTGACGACATCAGTGCTGAGATCAGTGTGCAGAAGCCCGGGGAGACCTCCGAATCTTAAATAAAGACGGAACAACTCCAATCTGTCGAGGTGATGATCACCGTGTAAAAGCTGGTACAGTTCTTGAAATTCGGGAAGAGAGAGAGGGAACACCGGCAGGGTGAGGTAGCGTCCAGCAATTAATGTAGCCAGATCGCCGGATAATAGGGATGCATTTGATCCTGAAATGATTACCCGGGAATGTTCATCACCGTTCAGGGATGCGACAGCTTGTTCCCATCCTGCAATCTGCTGGATTTCGTCTACAATTACATAACGTCTCTCTTTGCCGGAACTGTGTATATCCACATGGCTTATCAGATCTCTGCCGGTGTTTATGCCCTCGAAGTCAAAGGATTCCTTGTCAATAAACACAACCTGTTCTGATGAGATCAGTTCTTCCGCCAGTTGCCTCAGGAGGACGCTTTTACCTGCTCTGCGCGGACCAGTAACAACTGTAATGGCCGGAGCTTGAATGTAAGAGTGTAGTTTCTCCAAATAGATGCTACGGCGGATCTGTTTCATCCTTCTATTATGATCGAAGCTTATCGCGTTTGTCAAATAGATTCGATTGTAGTCGAAGGTTTTTGCAGCTTAGATGGGGAGGATGAACAGGAGTGGGAAAGCCACCGAGGCACCGAGAGCACGGAGTAACACGGAGGTAATATGAAAAAACTCAGCGTTCTCTGAGGCTCTGTGGTTCCTTTCCTTAAATCCAATCCTGCCTATCCTGTGTATCGCTGTTCCAAAACACAAATTTACCCGTTCTCCCGCAGCACCCGCCCTATGGCCTTTTCGATGTGTTCTCTGAAGAGGCGGGTTATAGTCAGGAGATCTCCTGTTTTCAGGGCTTCGATCATCTCCTTGTGTTCTTCCACTATGCGGGGTGAGTAGTTCCGGGGAATGTTGGAACGGGTTATCTCCTCGCAGGTAAAGGACTTCAGGGTATCGAAGAGATTGGTAAAGAGGCTGTTTCCCGAGGCAGCAACCGCCGCCCGGTGAAAACGGAAATCCGCCTCCACCAGTTCCATATCATCCCGTTCGCTGATGGCTCTCTCCATGCAGGCGACCTCGTCCTCCAGGCTGTGTATTGTTCTCAGCACTGATCCAGGCTCCTGTCGTGCTGCTTCACAGAGAATGAACCAGGCTTCAAGCTCCAGGGCCTTGCGAACCTCCATCAGGTTGCGGAAATCCTCCCGTCCCAGGATGAATGCCCAGGTCAGGGCCTCTTCGGAGATCCCCGAATGGTCCTGCAGGCAGGTTCCTTTCCGGGTCCGGGATTCGAACACACCAAGATAGGTAAAGACCTTGATGGCCTCGCGGATAGTGGAACGGCCTACGCCGAACTTTGCCGCCAGTTCCTGTTCCGTCGGAATTTTATCCCCGGGTTTGAGTCTTCCCGAGGCAATGAGCTCTTTTATCTGTTCCATCACCTGGCCGACTACGGTCTGTCGGCGGACAGGGGTGTAGGTCAGGGGGATGGTCTGTTCCACGGTGCGGCCTCCGTCGGCGATCTTTTTAAGGTGCCCGGAAACAAATCTACGCCATACCTTGACAAACTGCAAGAGTTATTTAATCTTATTGTCATACAATATGATTAATATGACAAGGAGCAGATAATGACAGTCCGTAAACTCAAGAACTATGTAAACGGCGCGTGGGTGGATCCCGCCGGCGCGTCCTACCTGGATGTTGAAAACCCGAGCACGGGAGAAGTGATCTCCCAGGTTCCCCTGACACCGCGGCAGGAGACCGACACGGCAATCGAAGCGGCCCACGAGGCTTATCTTTCCTGGAAGGATGTTCCTGTCTCCCGGCGGGTGAGCTACCTCTTCAAGCTGCGGGACCTGCTGGAGGAGAACGAGGAGAAGATCAGCCGGATTCTGGTGGAGGAAATGGGCAAGTCCCTGCCTGACGCCCGTGCCGAAATGAAGCGGGTTTTCGAAAACGTCGAGGTGGCCTGCGGCATGCCGGTGATGCAGCAGGGAGACAAGCTGATCGGGGCATCCTTCGAGATCGACGGCGAGGTTATCCGGCTACCCATGGGGGTTTTCGGGATGATCGCTCCCTTCAACTTTCCCGCCATGGTTCCTTTCTGGTTTCTCCCCTACGCGATAGCCACGGGGAACAGCTTCGTGGTCAAGGCCTCAAAGCAGGTACCGAATACGATGAACTTCATTACCGAGCTGATCCATCAGACGGGACTCCCCGCGGGAGTCTATACCCTCATAAACGGTGACCGCACGGTGGCGGACGCCTTCATGGAAAATCCCCTGGTGCAGGGTGTCTCCCTGGTGGGTTCGACTCCGACATGTAAACTGATGGCTAAAAAATGCGCCGAGAACGGAAAACGCTTCCAGGCCATGGGGGGCGCCAAGAATCACCTGGTGGTCATGCCGGACGCCCGCCTCAACGAGGTTATCCGGAACATGATTACCTCCTGTTTCGGCTGTGCCGGTCAGCGTTGTATGGCCGCCTCCGCCATTGTCTGTGTCGGGGACGATACCTACGCAAAGGTGACCGAAGAGTTCGTCAAGGCGGCCCGGGAGGTAATTACCACCAATCCCCTTGATCCTGCGGTGGCCGACGAAAGCATGGTAATGGGACCGGTAATTTCCGCCAAAGCGAAGGAGTTTATCCTGGGAATGATCGACACCGGCGTGAAGGAGGGGGCCGAACTGCTCCTGGACGGCCGGGATATCAAGGTAGCGGGATACGAGAAAGGCTACTATATCGGGCCTACGGTTTTCGGCGGGGTCAAGCCGGGAATGCAGATCCATCAGACCGAGATCTTCGGGCCTGTGGTGGTCATTCTGAAGGCCGACAGCCTGGACGAGGCAATCGGCATCATCAACGATCACCAGTACGGCAACGGCGCCTCCATCTACACCCAGAACGGCTGGTTCGCCCGGAAGTTCAAGATCGAGGTCAAGGCCGGCATGATCGGCATCAACGTCGGGATTCCCGCTCCGGTGGCCTACCTGCCCTTCGGCGGAATGAAGAACTCCCAGTTCGCCGACATCAAGGCCCAGGGCAAGGCGATCGTCAATTTTTATACCGAGGACAAGATCATCACCGAACGCTTCTGGTCCGAAGAGGGCTGAGCCTGCCTGAACTGAATCATCGCCGTCCGGAGATCTTCTGCGGGCGGCTTTTTTCTTCCCTGAAAATGGAGTATTTTTATCCCGATCTATGAAGGAAAACAGCGACGACGAACGGCTGATCGATCTCAAGGAACAGGTTGCGGAGTTCCCCCACAGCCCGGGGGTCTATATAATGAAGGATTCTTCCTCCCGGGTCATCTATGTGGGCAAGGCGGTGGACCTGCGCAAGCGGGCGGGTTCCTATTTTATCGGGGAAAAGGACATCAAGACCCGCTTTCTGGTGCAGCGCATCGCCTCCGTCGAGTACATCGTAACCGCCAACGAGTACGAGGCCCTGGTCCTTGAAAACAACCTGATCAAGCAGTGGACTCCCCGCTACAATGTGAACCTCAAGGACGGGAAGAGCTACCCGGTAATTCGGATAACCGCGGATGATTTCCCCCGGGTCTTCCGTACCCGCCGGATTGTGCGGGACGGTTCGGAATATTTTGGCCCGTACCCGGATGCCCGCAGCGTCGACCGCTACCTTGAACTCATCGAGCGGCTCTTTCCCTTAAGAAAGTGCAAAGGGAAGCTGAAAAAACGGGACACACCCTGCCTCTACTATCACATCGGCCGCTGCAGGGCCCCCTGCGTCGGGAAAATCAGCCGTGAAGACTACGCTAAAGAGGTTGACCGGGTGCGGAAACTCCTCTCCGGGGCAACGGAAGAACTGATTTCCGATCTGAAGGCGGAGATGGAAGAGGCAGCGGCGCAGCTTAAGTTCGAGAAGGCCGCCTCCCTGCGGGATTCAATCGCCGCGGTGGTGAGCGTCGAGGAGGGACAGCAGGTCCAGGATTTTCAGGAGGAGTCCCGGGACTATCTGGCGGTGGCAACGGCGGGACGCTTCGTCTCTTTCGCGGTAATGCAGATGCGGGGAGGCAAGCTGGTGGGCCGGGAACTCTACGGCAATGTGAGCCCCCAGGACGAAGAGGAGCTCCTTCTCGATTTTCTCCTGCAGTACTATACCCCGGATCACCGGCCTCCTGAGATGCTCTATCTATCCCATCAGGTTAACACTGCCCTTCTTGGTGAGTTCTTTGCCGCCCAGGGCTGGGTAGAAACTGCGGTGGAGGTCCCCGCGGAGGGACGCCATCGCTCCATTGTACGCATGGCCTGGGAGAACGCCTCCATGGACGTGCAGAAGAGACAGAAGGCTTCGGCAAATCTGCCTGCCCTGGAGGAACTGCGCATAGTCCTGGGACTTGCAAGTCTTCCAAGGCGTATCGAAGGCTTCGATATAGCCCATCTTGCGGGGAAGAACACTGTGGCCTCCCTGGTCTCCTTCTACAACGGCAACCCGGACAAGAAGAACTACCGCTCCTTCAACATCCGCAGCTTACAAGGCGAGGTCGACGATTTCCAGGCTATGCGGGAGGCCATGGCCCGGCGCTATACCCGGGTACTGAACGAGGATCTGCCCCGTCCGGACCTGGTGGTTATCGACGGCGGAAAGGGTCAGCTCAACGCGGCCCTGGAGATTATCCGGGGGCTGGGACTTGAGGAGATCGCGGTGATCGGTCTTGCGAAAAAGAACGAGGAGATCTTTCTTCCCGGCCGGAGCGATCCGGTAAGTCTGCCGGAGACCGCGGAGGCCCTGAAGGTGCTGCAGGCGGTGCGGGACGAGTCCCACCGCTTCGCTACATCCTTAAGCCGTCGGCAGCGGACTACAGATATACGACTTGGCCGATTGACGGGAATCCATGGGATCGGGGAACGCAGGGCGGCGGCGCTTATCAAGGAGTTCGGCGGTATCGAGGGGCTGTCCGCGGCCACTTACGAGGATCTGCGGGACCGGGGACGCCTTCCGGAAGCCGTGGCAGAACGGGTGGCGGCGGAGTTTTCGGCGAAAAAGGCAGAAACCGGAGATTAAGGCAGCACCGGCTCCTCTTCCAGGCCTTTGCGGGAGACGGCGTAGTAGAAAAACATGCTCAATACATGCAGATGAGCCTCCGCCGGGGTGCTGCGCAGGAGACCGTCGTAGCGGGCCTGGAGGGCGAGGATGCGGCCCAGTTCCTCGGCGCTGTAGCTGGCTGCTCCCTGCAGGCTGATCTGCCCGTTCCGCTTACCCCGGATGTTGACCCGGTTGAGGGCCTCCTGTTCGCTGAAGTTGCTGTCCAGAAGCAGCCGCAGGGAATGGAGTCTGCGGAACTGCCAGATTATCCCGCCCAGTATCTGCACCGCCTGCCCGGCGCCGGATTCAAGGATCTTGATGCAGATGTCCAGGCTGCCGCTCAAATCCCCCTCGGCGATTTTTGCAAAGAGGCTGAAGACGTTTTCCTCCTTGCTGTGGAGTATCTGGCTCTCCACATCCTCGACGCTCAGCTGCCGTCCCTCCCCGTAATAGAGGGCGAGGCGTCCGCAGGCCTCCTTCAGATCCAGGGTATTGTTGTCCACCAGGTCCAGGAGCAGTTCCAGGGCCTCCTGATGGATACCCATCTTTCTTTCCCGGAAGTAAGAGAGGATCCATCCCTGTTTCTGGTTCTCGAAGAGCTCCCAGAAGATCTTTGAGCTCTCCTTTGGAAGGGCTTTCTTGATTCTTCCCGGGGGGCTTTTCGGATCTCCTCCAATCTCATCGGAAAGGAGGAGCAGGGTTACTCCGGGGCTGGGAGAAGATATATACTCGATCAGGGAGTCCACACCCTCTTTTTTCAGGTCTTCGATACGGCTGATCTTCACCAGTTTGTCCGATGCAAAAAGCGACCCGTTACGCATATCCGAAACGACATCCGCCATTGATGTGTCGTAGGGGTAAAAACTCGATGTTTCCAGGGATCCCCCCGCCCTCTTTTCAAGATCACTGCGCAGACGGGCGATGAAACGCTCCTTTTCCCCGTTTTCGGGGCCCAGGAGAAGAAAGATTGATTTACTCATAACAGCGGATCAGGTACTGAAGTTTTCCAAGGACACGGACATTCTGGGTGTAGATGGGGGGATAGACGGGATTCTCGGATTTCAGTTTGACCCGGTTCTTTTCCCGGAAGAAGCGCTTCAGGGTGACCGCTTCGTCGTTTATGCGGGCGACGATGATGTCCCCGTTATAGGCTGTCTCGGTTTTCAGGAAGACGGCTGTGTCTCCATCCAGAATCCCGGCGTTCTGCATGCTGTCTCCCTTTACCTTCAGGGCAAAGTGTTCCCCCCGGGAGAGCTGGGAGGCCGGGACCCTGACCTGTCCGTCGAAGTTCTCCTCCGCAAAGAGCGGAATACCCGCAGCAACGTTTCCGAGGACGGGGATCTCCAGGATTTCGTCGCCGGAGGAATCATCCTGGGAGATGATCTCAAGGGCACGGCTTTTGCTCGATCCCGAACGCAGGTGCCCTTTTTTCTCCAGAGCCTTTACGTGATCATAGGCCCCTTTGACAGAAATGGAGAAAAAGGAAGCAATCTCACGTATGGTGGGAGGATATCTGTGTTCGGAGAGATACTCTTTAATAAAACCGAGGACTTCGTTTTGGCGACTGGTCAGTTTTTTCATTTCTTGATCTCAATACTGTATTTCTTAATCTTACTGTGCAGGTTGCTGGGATAGATACCCAGGTTTCCGGCAGTCTGGGAGATATTGTATCCGCATTCCTGTAATTTGGTTTCAAGAAACCGTTTCTCAAAGAGCTCTTTTGCTTCGTTCAGTCTCAAATCGAGGTAGTCCCGAAGATCGGTATGTGCCGGTGGCAGCTGCTGTTCTCCAAGATAGTATAGCGCAGTCTCGGCGGAAATACTCTCTTCGTCGCTCATTATATTAATCCGTTCTATGAAATTTTTCAATTCCCTTATGTTCCCGGGCCATGAATAATCCTGTAAAACCTGCATGGCTTCATCGGAAAAGTGCCTGACAGCCCCTGCAGGATCATCGGCAGCGTATTTCTGCATGAAATATCCCGCCAGCAGGGGCAGGTCATCCAGTCTCTCCCGCAGGGCGGGCACGTGAATCGGAACCACATTGAGCCGGAAAAAGAGATCCTCCCGAAAGCGGCCGGCCCGGATCTCTGCCTGAATATCCTTGTTTGTCGCCGCCAGCAGACGTACATCCACGCTGATCTGGGACTCTCCGCCCAGGCGTTGAAACATCTGCTCCTGAATCACCCGCAGAACCTTGGCCTGGGCGTTCAATGACATATCCGCTATCTCGTCAAGAAAGAGGGTCCCTCCGTCGGCGGATTCGAACTTACCCTTTCTTCTGGAAACAGCCCCGGTAAAGGCCCCTTTTTCGTGGCCGAAAAGTTCACTTTCGATCAGGGTATCCGGAATGGCGGCGCAGTTCACCTCTACGAAGGGACCGGATGCCCTGCTGCTCTGGCGGTGGATCTCCCGGGCAACCAGCTCCTTTCCCGTGCCGTTGTCGCCCAGGATCAGCACCTTGGCGTCGGAGGCGGCGCTCTGGCGTATCCGCTCCTTCACCTTTCTGATCCCCGGGCTTTCGCCGATGATCTCATCCTCTATGAAGAGGGATCTTTTCAGGTTGGTGTTTTCCCTGCGCAGCTCTTCCAGTTGAAAGGCATTGCGGCAGATGGTGAGCAGACGGTCCAGGGAGAGGGGTTTCTCGATGAAGTCGAAGGCCCCAAGTTTAACCGCCTTGACCGCCATGTCGATGTTGGCGTGACCGGATATTACAATGACCTCCAGATCAGGATACTCCTCCTTGATCTGCTTCAGAACGTCGATTCCCCCCATGTTTGGGAGCCATACATCGAGAATTACAAGATCGACGGGGTTTTCCCTGAGCAGGGCGAGACCTTCGATACCGTCCTCGGCGCAGAGAACCGGGTAGCCTTCATCGGTGAGAATATCGTGGAGAACGCTGCGAATGCCGGGTTCATCGTCGATAACAAGTACCAAACTCATGCTCAAAGCTCCAGGGGTAAATCGATAAAAAAGGTCGTTCCGACTCCAGGGGCGGATTCAAACCAGATCTGCCCGCGATGATCAAATACAATACGTTCAACAATGGGGAGTCCGAGACCGGTGCCGTGGGATTTGGTAGTAAAATAGGGATTGAATACTTCTCCCTGGTTTTCCGTCGCAATACCGCAACCGGAATCTTCAACCTGTACTCTACAATAGCGGGTATTTCCCTTTCGGACAAGGTCGGTCCGGACCGTTATTTTCCCTTCGCTGCCCATGGCTTCCACAGCATTCTTGAAAAGATTGGTAAAGACCCGGCCGATCTGTTCCCGGTCCAGGGGTAATTCGATATCCCGATCCACGCCGGAAAAATCGAAGGATATGCCGGGATATACCGAAGGGTACCGGGACCCTGTCTCGTCAAGGAGACTGGACAGTTTGACGGGATATCGTGAGGAGCGGGGCAGCCGGGCAAAGTCACGAAACTCCTGAAGCAGCAGGTCAAGGTTCTCCACCTCCCTGACTATGGAACTCACCGCTCCGTCCAGTATCTCTCCGATACTGGACGGGTCTTTTTCATAGCGCCGGAGTATCCGCTGGGCCGAGAGTTTGATGGGGGTCAGGGGGTTTCGTATCTCGTGGGCCAGACGCTGGGCTATCTCCTGCCAGGCGGTTACCTTTTCGGTCTGCAGGGTCGTGCGGCGGCTGTTTTCCAGTTCCGACATCATCCGGTTGAAGGAGGCGGTCAGTATGGAGAGCTCGTCCCGGGATCTTCCGAGTATCCTGTAGGAGAAGTCCCCTTCCGAGGCCCTTCGGGTCGCCTCCTCAAGGGATACTATGGGGCGGATCAGTTCGTCGCTGAGAAGAAAGCTGACCAGGATGGCCAGCAGAAATACCGGAAAGGAGAAATAGGAGAAAAAGATCAGCAGAATGATTCTGAAGATATTCTTGTACTCCTGGATCTGGCGGTAGGACTGACGGCTCTGGGTCAGTTTCTCCGCTGAGATTCCAAAATCATCGGGAAAACGGCTGCTGAAAACAACGTTTATGCTATCTCCGTCCTCGATGCGGAACTCCCTGGCTACTCGCTGGACCGTGACGGACCCCAGATACTCCTTCGGAACGATGCCGTTCCCGGCAATTGTCTCCGGCGGTTCATCAAGAATCAGTACCGGATCTCCGGAAAAATGCAGCGATTCGAAAGCTCTGAATATCTGCAGGCTGTCAACGGCGCTGTTTGCCTCCTGCAGGGTTTCCCACAGGGATCTGTAATCCGCCTCATTCAGCAGGCGGTAAAAAAGGGAGCTCTCGGCAAGATTGACAAGGTTGTCTACCCGTTGGCTGTTATAGGCCAGGGCAATCTCGACGCCTCCGTCCAGGGCTTCTCCCAGATCGGCGGAATACCATGAGTGAAGGGCTGTATCGATAAAGGCCAGAGAAAGTATTGCCTGGGGCAGGGATGCAAGGAGGCTGATGGCGAAAAAAAAGACCATCAGTTTGGTCTTGAAGCGCGTTCCCGGCCTGTTTTCCCTCCGGTCCCTGATCAGTTTGATCATCTGCAGTCCAACGGTGCCGAACAGAAAGACCGGAAGAACGATTCCCAGGGGAATAATATAGATATTGTCCAGCTGTTCCCCCCGGGAGATATCGATCAGGATCTGCCGGGCCAGGACCAGAACCAGGATTATCAGAATGATGTAGAGCAGGATGACGGTCAGGATGTTGCTAACGGGCCCCAGGGGTTGGTGTTTTCCTTTTCTCATTCTCCCTTGACCCCCGCTTTACTTTTTGGTCTGTAAAATTCTATTACCTTCCATTCCCCGGCGGAACGCAGACTGGTCAGAAACGGGCTGAGTATATTGAGGGGAGGGAGCAGTATTTTCCACTGAATTTCTCCCCGCAGACGAAAACTGTGCTTACCCCCGGGAACCATTATCGGCAGGTCCTGGAAGGACTGCACTGCATCGAGAAGGGCATCCTTGTGGGAAAAAAAGCGTCGCCGGCCCTCGGGTTCGTCGATTACATAGAGTCCTTCCACGGAATCCCAGCTTACCTTTCGCTGATACTCATAATACCCTGCCCGGGGATTGAGGAAGGTGCTTTCAGCGGAGGCCTCCCTGAGACGGATGCCCAGCATGACGGTCTCGCCCTCATCCAGGGACGATAGCAGGCGTTCGGTATCGTCGATCAGAATCCGGCAGTCAAGCAGAAAAAGCTCGCCATGCCTGCGTACAGAATCGACGCTGACCTCCTGGGATAGGAGGGTGAGTCCCATATTTAATAAAAAGACAACAAAAAGCGCTTGTTTACTCTTCTTCAAAACGACTTTCGAACAGATGGACAATGGCGTCTACCGCTGCCTCTTCATCATCTCCTTCGGCGACAACCCGCAACTTAGTGTTGAAGGATGCACCCAGGGTAATAATTCCCATTATCGATTTGCTGTTGATCCGGGTACTGTCTTTTTCCAGATAAACCTGACAATCATATTCATTAGCTGTTTTTACTATCATTGCTGCCGGTCGGGCGTGAATACCCGCCCGGTTCTTGATTACAACCTCTTTGGAAACCATGCCTACTTCCTAAAAGATATCTTTTTTCTGAAAATAGAGGGCCCGGGCGTTTTCGCTTTCCAGCCACTTGAGGATGTTCTGGTTGAACTCTCTTGCTGAATAGTAGCCCATTTTTTTCAACCGCTCGTTCATGGCGGCGGTTTCTATGATAATCGGTACGTTGCGTCCCGGTTTAACCGGAAGGGTAACGGTGGGAATGCCGACTCCCAGGATCTCGGTACTATTGTCCCCGGTGCCCAGGCGATCGTAGACCTTGGCTGAATCCCACTCTTCAAGATCGACGATAAGCTGCACCTGTTTCTGGTCCCGGATGGCCCCGACACCAAAAAGATGCGAGATGTTGATAATTCCCAGTCCCCTGATTTCCATATGATGCCCTGTTACGGTGTTGGCGGCGGAGCCGATGATGATGCTGCCGCTGACGCACTTCATCTCCACCGAATCATCGGTTATCAGCCGGTGTCCCCGTTCTATCAGCTCCAGGGCGGTTTCGCTCTTTCCGACTCCGGAGTTCCCTGTAATCAGGACCCCGATCCCGAAGACCTCCACCAGTACCCCGTGGATGATCCTGGTGGGGGCAAAGATGTTGCCCAGGGCCCTGTTGAGCCGGGTGGCGAACTCCGAAGAGTTTAAATCGGTCTGCAGTACGGGACATCCCGCTTCTTCGGCGAGCTCCATGAAGCGCTGATTGGGCTGGAGGGAATGGGAAAAGATGCAGCAGGGAATCGAGTAGGTAAAAAACTCCCGGATTGTATCGTAGTTGTCCTCGTTTTCCAGTTTCTGCAGGTAGGCATATTCTCCCCGGCCGAAAAGCTGGACCCGCTGTCCGCCGAAATTGTCGAAGAAACCGCTCAGGGCAAGACCCGGCCGGTTTATGTCCGGGACGACTATTTCCCTTTCCAGACCGGGACGTCCCCCCAGACAGCTGAGACGGAGATCATTCTGTTCTTTCAATTCCAGATCAAGCAGATCCAGTACGGTAAATGTGTCCATTGGCGTGGATATGGATTCCCGAACCTAGTGGTGCGAGTTAATCTTCTCCTTCTCTTTTTTTATCTTGACTATGAGTTTATCGAACAGCACATCGATGGCAGGCCAGAGTTCATGGCCGTCCACCCGGATATGGGAGGGTGCTCCCCAGCTGAAGTGAAAATTCACCTCTACTTTGAACATGTTCTTCTCTTTGGTGATGGTTATATGGAGTGTTTCCAGATTCTCCTTTACCGATTCCAGGCGAAGCATCTTCTTCTCAATGTAATCAGTTGTGTTTTCGCTTACATGATAGTGGACGCCTTTGAGTTCAAAGTGCATGAAGTCCCCCTCAAAAGTTTTTTATCGATCGTAGGAAGAGAGGATATCAAGTTCCTGACGATACTTGGCAACCGTCCTCCTGGCGATCTTGATTCCCCGCTCTGCGAGGATATCAGCGATTTTCTGGTCCGAAAGCCTTTTGTTACCGCTGTGCTCTTCGATGATCTCGCGTATCCGGTGTTTTACCCCCTCCTTGGAAAATTGCGACCCCGTTGAACCGGCGCCGGAAATGGAATTTGTAAAGAAGTACTTCAGTTCGAATATACCCCATTCAGTCTGAATATACTTAGAATTCGCGATACGGGAAACAGTTGTTTCGTGAACATCCACCGCCTGGGCAATGTCCTTCAGGGTAAGGGGTTTCAGGTATTTCGGGCCCCGGCGAAAAAAATCCCGCTGAAACTCGACAACGGCCTTGGAAATGCGCAAAAGGGTCTGGTTTCGCTGTGTAACGGAGCGGATAAACCACTGAGCGTCCTTGACGTGGTCCCGGACAAAGCTGCGGACCTCCTTCTGGTCCCGGGCCTTGTGTTCCCGGAGGAGCTGGGTGTAGAAATCGTTGATCCCGAGCACCGGGACCTCTTCGTCGTTGAGAATCGGCTGGTATTCTCCGTCGATCATTACCACCATTACATCGGGAACAACAAAGCGGACATTGTCGGAAGAGTAGAGCCGACCGGGAAAGGGGTTCAGGGTCCGTAAAAACTCCAGGATCTCGTCCACGTCCTCGAGGTCTATATGCATCTTCCTGGCCACATCCTGGTAACGTCCCCGTTCCAGGAGTTCCATCTGCTTTTCTATGACCTCTTCGATTCTGTCCGGAGCAGCCGGAGAGAGCCGGGCCTGTACAATGAGGCTTTCCTTGAAGTTGGCGGTGCAGGTCCCCGCCGGTTCGAGCTGCCGGATCAGATCCGCCGCCTCCTGGAAGCGTTTCATCTGTCGGGAACTGAGAAAAGTCGAGGGTTCTTCGATATGGAAACCGTTGTGGTCCAGGTTCTGTATCAGAAGTTCCCCGATTTCGAAGAGTTCCCTGTCAATGGGCTGCAGCTGCCACTGCCAGAGGAGATGATCATGGAGGGATTCGCTCCGGGACAGCGCTCCTTCCAGGAACTTCTGTTTCCGGTCCCCCGCTTCCCGGTCGCGGCTCTGGTTGTATCCGGGATCGGATGAGTTTTCGAAGGCGTCATAGTCCTCGGTGTTCGGCCTGTTCTCGTCGATGGAGAGGGCCTGCTTCTCCGAAACAATCTCCAGGGCGGGGTTTCGTTCCAGTTCTTCACGGATCTTCTGGCGCAGTTCCTGGATGGGCAGAGCCATCATCTGGATGGACTGGTAAAGCTGGGGACTCATCTTGAGTTTCTGCTGCTGAACAATTACTGGTCTCTGATACTGCACTATACCCTCCGGGGGAGTTCTCTGAATTCTAGAGTTGCATTCGCGATTTGTCAATTGAAGCTTTTACGTAATCCCGGCGGATTACATCCGGAATTCCGCTCCCAGATAGATCTCCCTTGCGGTCTCGCTCTCAAGAATGTCCGTTCTGCCTCCGCTCACCAGGATTTCTCCCATGTTGATGATATAGGAGCGGTCGGTAATCTCAAGGGTGTCCCGGACATTATGGTCGGTTATCAGTATGCCGATTCCCTTGGATGCCAGGGAGCGGATTATCCTCTTGATTTCGTGTACAGCTATGGGATCGATCCCGGCAAAGGGTTCATCCAGCAGGAGAAAACGGGGCTCCGCCGCCAGGGACCTGGCAATCTCCGTGCGCCGGCGCTCCCCGCCGGAAAGGGTATAGCCCTTCTGACGGCGGACGTGTTCCAGCCCCAGTTCCGCCAAAAGTTCCTCCAGTTTCACCGACCGGGCCTGATTGTCCAGGTCGCGGCGGGTCTCCAGGATGGCCCGGATGTTGTCTTCCGCACTCATTTTTCTGAAGACCGAGGGCTCCTGGGGCAGATAGGATATTCCCAGTCTGGCTCGCCTGAACATGGGAAGATGGGTAATCTCCTCTTCGTCCAGGAGGATTGTTCCTCCGCCGGATTTAATGAATCCGACAATCATGTAAAAAACGGTGGTCTTTCCGGCACCGTTGGGTCCGAGGAGCCCGACAATCTCTCCGTTCTGCATGGCGAAGCTGACGTCCTTTACCGCCACCTTTTTCCCGAAGGATTTGAAAAGCCCCTCCACGATCAGCTTGCTCATGGTTCCGCCTCCCCGGGACCTTCGCCTTCCTTTTTTTCGATCTGGGTTTCCACTGTTCCGGTAACCTGGCCCTCGAGCCTGATCTCGTCGGTCTCCAGGTCCACCAGTATGCGGGAGGCCTGGTATACGTCCCCTTTCCAGTCGACCCGGGGCAGTCCCGACAGTTCAAGGACCTTCTCTTCCCGGAAATAACGGGCGAACTCGGACCGGCAGATCATGACTTCAGCATCTGAGATTTTCATGATCCTGACGCCCATCTGGATCAGAGTGACCTCGTCGTCACCGCCCCGGTCTTCGAAAAAACCGCCCCGGATCAGGAGACCGTTGGCCCCGTCCTCCATTTCCGCATAGCCTTCTATGCGGGAAATCTCCCGGTCCCGGTCCACAAAAAGATCGGAGGAGCGGATCAGAAAATCCTGCTTTCTGTTTTCGAGCTGAACATTCCCGCTGCAGCGGAGATAGCGGAAATTCTCCCCGAAAAGCTCGATCCGGTCCGCTTTTATAAGCAGGTCGCTGGTTTCAACCATGGCATTGCCGGAAAGCTCCGTCTGTTCCCTGCCCTCGGCAAAGCGTGCAATGGTTGAATCCGCGGAAAAGAAGAGGCTCTCATCTGCACCCAGGGGCAATGCTGCTGCAAAGACGAGAAGGAGAAGGCAGACGATTGTTCCGGTGGATCTCACGGTTCAGTTTCCTCTCCGCCGTCTCCTGAATCATAAACGTAGCGTCCGGAGACCCCGCGGCTGAAGCGAAAAACCCGGGACGGAAAGTCGGCGCTGAAGCCGAAGCCCCTGATTTGTGTGCCGTTCTCCCTCTCCAGGTATACCTCCCCTTCGGGACGGCCGCTGAGGCGCCGTTCTGCGTCGTTCCACTCCAGGTAATCGGCCGCTACGCTGGCGCTGTCCTTCCGGGAAGTAAAGCTGATGTTGCCCTCAAGAACCGCGTTATCAGTTCGGGTGTCGAACTCCACCCGGTCGGCCCTGCCACGGGTTCTGACTTCTCCCTCCCGGTCGTACTCGATGAATTCTGCTCCCCGAATAAGCCTTCGAAAGGTATTCTCGTAATCCTCCAGGGTTTCCGCCTGGATACGGAACTTTTCCCGCCCCTCCTCAACGGTGACCACCGTGACGGAACTCATTCTTAAAGAGGGGGTTTCGTCGTCCAGGCTCTCCGCCAGTTCCTGATACTCCAGACTGCATCCTGTTCCAAGGAAAGCGGCGACGGCCGCGATACGGAGGAGACGGCGCAGGGTCATCCTTTGCCCCGGACCTCGTCGGCGGCGGCAATGAAACTGGTAAAGAGGGGATGCGCCTTGATCGGTTTGGACTGGAATTCCGGATGGTACTGCACCCCGATACCCCAGGGATGGTCCGGCCACTGGATGGATTCCACCAGGGCTTCGTCAGGGGTTACCCCGCTTATGATCAATCCCTTCTCCACCAGGAGCGGACGGAAGCGGTTTGAAACCTCATAACGGTGACGATGACGTTCGAAGATGGTATCCTCCCCGTAGATATCCCGGATCATGGTTCCGGGTTTCAGCCGGGTTTCGCTGCGACCGAGGCGCATGGTCCCGCCGTAGTGGGTCACGTCCACCTGTTCTTCCAGCAGGCTGACCACGGAGTTCTTGCCGTCGGGGGAGAACTCGGATGAATCGGCATCTTCGATCTCCAGAACGTTCCGGGAGTACTCGATGACCATTACCTGCAGGCCCAGGCATATGCCGAAGCAGGGCAGGGCGTTCTGCCGGGCGTACTGGGCGGCCTTTACCATACCGGTTATTCCCCGCTGGCCGAATCCTCCGGGGATCAGAATCCCGTGGATATCCTTCAGCAGCGTATCCGGGTCATCTGCTTTTTCCAGCTCTTCCGCGTCAATCTTGATGATCTCCACTTTGACATTGTTTGCTATACCCCCGTGGTAGAGGGCCTCGTGAACCGATTTGTAGGTGTCGTGAAGGTCGATATACTTGCCCACCAGTGCGATCCGCACGATGTCCCTGGCTTCGGTGATGGTTGCCACCACCTTCTCCCATTCCGAAAGATCGATGGGCGAGGTCTCGATTCCCAGCTTTGTCACGGCAATGTCGTCCAGACCTTCGGCGTGGTAATTCAGGGGGATCTCATAGATGGTCGAGGCGGCGTCATGGGCGGAGATTACCGCTTCGTCGTCCACGTTGGTAAAGAGGGCGATCTTGGAGCGCATGCTCTCTTCCAGGGGTTTGGTGGATCGGCAGAGCAGGATATCCGGCACGATTCCGATCTCAAGGAGCTGTTTGACCGAGTGCTGGGTGGGCTTTGTTTTCATTTCTCCCCCGGTCACCTCGGGTACCAGGGTAAGATGAATAAATACCACGTTCTTTTTTCCCACATCATGGCTGAACTGCCGGGCAGCCTCCAGGAAGGGGATGCTCTCGATGTCGCCCACGGTTCCGCCCACTTCGATCAGGGTTACGTCCGCGTCCTGGGCCTCCCCTATGCGGAAGATACGCTGCTTGATCTCGTCGGTTATGTGGGGAATGACCTGGACGGTCCGTCCCAGATAGCGGCCTTCCCGCTCTTTCGTTATCACCGACTGGTAGACCTGGCCGGTTGTTATGGAGTGCTCCCTGCTCAAGGGGGAGTTCGTGAACCGGGCGTAGTTTCCCAGGTCCAGGTCCGTCTCGGCGCCGTCGTCGGTAACGTAGACCTCCCCGTGCTGGTAGGGGCTCATGGTCCCTGCATCGACATTGATGTAGGGATCTATCTTGATCATTCGAATGCGCAGTCCGCGGCACTCAAGGAGGCTCCCCAGAGAAGACGCGGCTATACCTTTGCCGAGGCTTGAACAGACCCCGCCGGTAACGAATATGTATTTCTTCATGTACTCCGATTATCCCGGAATCGGGGGGGCGTGGTCAACCTTAAACGGCGTGGTCCCGGTAGTCCGGCTCAAGGAGAAGGATGTCGTCTCCGTGCAAATGCCGGAAAACATCCAGGGAATGCTCAGCCTCCGCCAGGAGCAGGGGATTGATGCGGAGGGGCGCCTGCATGCGCAGGGCCAGGGCTATGGCGTCGCTGGGACGCACCTCCATGCTGTACTTCCGGAAACGGCGTCGGTAATGCATAAAGGCGGTATAGCTGTCCTCAATGCGGTCCCTGATTTCGCAGTACAGAAGGGAGAACCCGTGGCGCTGAAACAGTTCCGCCATCAGGTCGTGGGTCAGGGGCCGCGGAGGGTGAACCCCTTCGATTTCGACGATTATCGCGCTGGCTTCGGAAGGTCCCACGGGAACCGGAATAATACGCCTGGGGTGACTGGTTTTCAGCAGGACGATCGGCAACTGGGATTCTTGGTCAAGGGCAATCCCCTGGACTTCCGCGACAGTAATGCTATGCTTCATTTCAATTTCAGAGTATAGCACTTTACTTTCTATTTTCCTGTTTTTTTATTCTCTGCGTTGACACCCCCGCAGCCAGTCCATACACTTGATAGTGATTACTATGGGAACAAGCTTTTTAAACGACCAGGAGTTCGATCAGTACCGGGAACTGATATACAATGAAAGCGGTATCCACTTTTCCGCCTCCAATCGCTCGATTCTCGAGAGCCGGCTCAAGGAGCGTCTGCGCCTGACAAAGGTCGAGACCCCGGCGCTCTATCTGAAGCAGATACGGGAGAACGGGGATGAGATGAAGGTTCTGCTGGACTCGGTAACCACCAATCTTACCCGCTTTTTCAGGAATACCGCCCATTTTCAGACTCTTGAATACTACGTAATACCGGATCTGATCAAACACAAGCAGGAGGGCGGAAACAAAACACTGCGCATCTGGAGCGCCGGCTGTTCAACCGGG
>Ga0334900_1000454_pt1 | contig 59942 bp, 55 predicted proteins | sample GraSluR3_MG_2_FD_207231 | JGI IMG/M metagenome (GOLD analysis project Ga0334900, IMG submission 207231) | Sludge microbial communities from methane-producing bioreactor in Wageningen University, Netherlands - Granular Sludge_31_08-R3 | ecosystem: Engineered > Bioreactor > Anaerobic >... | reverse complement strand
TGAGGTTGCCAATGGCATCGCCACAGCTACAACAGATACTATAAAATGTCAACTTCAACAATGGATTAATCAGCAAGCCTCATTTATCAAGGCTTTATTCACTGATTTCTGCTGGGAAAGTTGAGTATGGAATTAGTATATGTACCAAATGCTTTTAATACAATAGAAAGGAGAATCCATGAAAAAAATATATTCTATAGTATTGATAATTATTCTCATGATTCTGTATCCGAATCAGGCACAAGCCCAAGAAATTGTTGATATTATTGACGTTGATGAATTTGAAGATTCTGTTGAAGATTTTTATACCTATATTGATTCTGAACAGTTAACAGGTGTCGTTCGTTGGGAAGAATTACAGTCGAGAAGAGGAGATGCAGAATATCTTTTAATTGTTGAAGCTGATGGCAATTCACAAGAGCCCATTCTTAAAGAAACAACAAGAGAAGACTTTGTCCTATTTTTTTATCCTCAAGAGATAGAAACGCTTACAATTGCTTTGTATGTTAAGACAGAGGATCAGTTCACTCTACTCAAGAGAAAAAATATTGATTTAATTCATGGGGAATTTTTGAAAAGGACAGTAGAAGGGGAGACCCTATCTTCAAGATTGAAGTTGTCATATTATTCGATCAATGAAAATATACTAGATGTAATCCTTAACGAGAAGTTCTATACCTATCTCATTCAAGGACAAGATTCAATCTCGATTGCTTTAGAATCCGGAAGCAATCAATATGAGGCTTCATTTGAAGGAGAAGATCGAGTCATCTATCGCGTTAGTGGTAATACATATTATAATACACTTCCGCCGAGTATTCATATTAATGAAGAATTATATGGGAAAACATTCCAGGATAATCAAGTAGTTGTTAGCGGAAGCATTGAAAATGGTTCAGAATTGACGATTAATGGGCAAGGTGTTCAATTAGACGAAAATGGGGAATTTGTACATACTATTTTTTTAGAAGATGGTAAAAACAAGATTACTTTTTTTGCGAAAAGTGATGCAGGTGTTACAAGTTTTCGAAGTGTGGTTATCGAAAATGAGATAGAAGAGGAAGGGCTAGATTCAAAAGAGGATAATGTTTGGCCTTTGGCGATAGTCATTGCCATTAGTATAATTTTTATAATAAGTATAATAATAGTTAGTACGAAGAAGAGATGGAGGAGATAAAAATTGGAAAAAAAACGTCTGAAAGAAGAAAAAATGCAAGAATTTGAAAACATGGTGGATACTATGAAAGCCAATGGCTACGAAGCACGAGAAGGTATAATTTCTGTTGTAAAGGCAAATGTGATGGCGATTGTTTTGGCAGGTCCTATTGTAGTCCTTCTTTTTATTGTATATAGTAGTGTAGCAACACAGCGACAGCTAGAAGGAGAAATTAATTTAGTGGGAAGTGGCTTATTTTTTTTATCGCTACTTATTTCAATACCTATACATGAACTTCTTCATGGAATTGGGTGGAGTTGCTTTTGTGAAAATGGATGGAAAAGTATACGTTTTGGGATGATGTGGAAATACCTAACCCCCTATTGTCATTGCAAAGAAGCCTTAAATGTTCCTGCATATCTTTTTGGAGGCTTATTTCCTCTTGTGGTTTTAGGTTTTGGTTCATATATTGTTGCCATAATCGGCGGAAACATTGGCGTTTTACTATTTAGTTTGTTTAATGTTTTAGCAGCCGGTGGTGACATAACTATTGCGTTAATGCTTCGAAAACATAGAGGTGCAGTCATTATTGACCACCCTATAGATTGTGGATTTGTCGCATTTCATAAATAGAGAGGGGTGAAAGTTGTGGAAAAAAGACAAGCTAATCATCTAAAAAATGAAACATCACCATATTTGAAAGCCCATGCATATAACCCTGTACATTGGTATCCATGGGGGGAAGAAGCATTACAAAAGGCGCGGGATGAAAATAAGGTAATCTTTCTAAGTATCGGCTATCATGCATGTCACTGGTGCCACGTAATGGAAGAAGAGGCTTTTAAGAATGAAGCAGTGGCGGCTTATTTGAACCGCTATTTTATAAGTATAAAAATCGATCGTGAAGAGCGGCCGGACTTAGATCATCAATACATGACCATTGTAACTCAGATTGCAGGTCAAGGGGGATGGCCACTACATGTTTGGCTTACCCCATCCCTAAAACCAATTTTTGGAGGTACGTATTTTCCACCAACCGACCACGTTGGAAGACCGGGATTTATGACTGTTTTGGAACATATTGCAAATCAGTGGGAAGATAAATCCGAAGAGATTGAAGAAAGTGGAGCTGCTTTTTTAAATCAGATGCATCAATGGGAAGAGATAGAACCTTTAGCGCTTGAAGAAGGAGTCTGTCAAAAAAGTGCAAAGGAAATAATGCATCGCTTCGATCCACCCTATGGTGGTTTTAGTCAAGTGCCCAAGTTTCCTTCGCCACATCAACTCTTGTATTTAATGGCCTATGAACAAGAACATCCGGATCAAGCATTAAGAAACATGGTGAATACGACCTTAATCGGAATGGCAGCCGGTGGATTGCATGATCACGTCGGTGGTGGGTTTGCAAGATATAGTGTGGATGAGCGATGGGAGATTCCCCACTTTGAGAAGATGCTCTATGATAACTTGTTGTTATTAAAAAGCTATAATGTTGCTTATGCATATTATGGTAATCCTGTTTATAAAACAATTGCCTATCGTATAGTCGGATTTTTGCGTCGAGAGCTGTTAAGTCTAAAGGGTGGTTTTTATACAGCCCTTGATGCAGATACGGATGGTGTCGAAGGTGGTTATTATATCTTTAGCCTACAAGAGATTGAAATGATTTTAAAAGAGAAAGCGCCTGAATTTATACAAGCATATCAGATTACAAAAACCGGAAACTTTGAAGGAAAAAATCATCTGCATATAGCAATGGAACAATTGAGTGATGAACATTTCCAGAAGTGGCAAGATGCCTTAAACCGTCTTCTTAGCTATAGAGAAAAAAGAAAATATCCTGCATTGGATTATAAAATTCTCACATGGCAAAATGGCTTAGCGGTGTCTGTTTTAGCCCACATGGCTCGACTATATGGAGATCCTAATGTTTTAATCTTAGCAAAGGAAGCCAAAGATTTTGTTGTTTGGGACTTGAGAGAAAATGGGCGTCTGGTGAGCCATATTGCCAGTAAACAACGAGGTAAACACGTTTTCTTGGATGATTATGCCTATTACATTGATGGCTTGATTGAGATCTATATGACCATGTTTGAGCCGGAATATCTTAACGAGGCTCTAGGCATGATGGAAGAAGCTTTAGCCTTATTTTGGGACAGCCATAAAGGAGGTTTTTTCCTTAGCACTAAGGATAATCAAGAGGTCAGTCTGCGTCAAAAACAATTTCTTGATGGAGCAACACCTTCAGGTAATAGTGTTATGGGGCATAATTTGTATCGGCTTTATGTGCTCACGGAAGACGTAAAATATGAAGTGCTTTTCAGAGATTTACTGAAGTCATATGGCAAATACTTAAAAAAAGCTGCAGGGCATTGTTCCTATGGTTTATTACCCCTGCTTCAAGAAGAACGGGGAAGTCGGCTGTTAAAAATTGCTTTAGGCGATGAAGAGAATAGAGCTGACTTATATAAAGAGATCGGTGCTCAGACAATAGATTATGATGTCATTCGTATTGTAGAAGATCGTCATACCTATCCACTCAAAAATAATCAACGAACATTTTATAGTTGTGTCGGCTTTGCATGCAAAGAGCCAAGTAACGAATGCTGAATAGGAGAATAAACAATGAAAAGAAATGTTCGCTTAGAAGATATTACAGATGGTAAAGTATATGAGCTAAATGATATGGTACGAGCAGATACCGGTGGGTGTAAAGACTGCTATGTTTGTTGTACCGGTATGGGGGATTCGGTTGGCTTAGACCCTTATGATATTCATCGAATGATGCAAGGATTGGCATGTTCTTTTGATGAGTTACTCTTGACGAAGATAAATATGCATGTGGAAGATTTACTTATATTACCAAATATGAAAATAGAAGGTGAAGAGGAACGTTGTGTTTGTTTAGGTGAAGACGGTCGCTGCACTGTGCATGCATATAGACCCGGTGTGTGTCGTTTGTTTCCCTTAGGCCGATATTACCATGAGGATCGGTTTAGCTATATTCTTCAGGTGCATGAATGCGTAAAACCCAATAGGGCTAAAATTAAAGTGAAAAAATGGATAGAGAATCCGGATGGCGATAGATACGATGAATTTGTACTTGCTTGGCGCAACTTCAAAAAAAATGTGCAAGCCTATATGAAAGAAGTAAATAACGAAGAAAAAATTAAAGAGATGAATATGTATGTCTTAGAAAAGTTTTTTAGAAGACCTTATGATTCAAATCGTGATTTTTATGAACAATTCTATGAAAGATTACAATGATTTGAGCGCGACTTGAACAAAAACTTGACTTAGAGTATACTATAAGGGATAAGATTGTAGAGTAACTTAAAAGGAGATGATACATGATGATGCTAAGCATAAAAGATGCTGCTAAGGAGGTTCAATTAACTCCACATACATTAAGATATTATGAATCAGAAGGATTGTTACCCTTTCTCGAACGGGATGAACAAGGGCATCGAGTGTTTTCCAAAAAAGATATTGAATGGATTCAGTTCATTCTATGTTTGAGAAACACGGGGATGTCGATTCGAGAGATGAAAAGCTTTGTGAAATTATATAAAGGCGGAGACAAAACCATTCCTGATCGTATGGATATCTTATATGAACACAAAAAACTGATTGAAGAGCAGTTAGAAGAAACAAAATGGTATTTGAGAAATATCAACAATAAAATAGCGCATTATGAATCCATCAACAAGGATTATCAAAAATCAAAAGAAGAGAGGAAGGCGTTAGTGCATGAATAATTTTGTATTTAAAAATTCAACAGAACTCGTTTTTGGAAAAGCAGTTGAAGAACAGGTTGGCGAGTATACAGCCGAGTACGGTTCAAAAGTGCTTTTACATTATGGAGGCGGCAGCATAAAAAAGACCGGTCTATATGATCGAATTATCAAAAGTCTTCAGAAGAATAAAGTGGATTACGTAGAACTTGGAGGCGTGCAAGCCAATCCTAGATTGTCTTTGGTTCAAGAGGGTATTGAGTTATGTCATAAAGAAAACGTGGACTTTATTTTAGCTGTTGGTGGTGGAAGTGTTATTGATTCAGCAAAAACGATTGCTGTTGGTGCAAAGTATGATGGCAATGTTTGGGAATGCTTCATAGGTAAAGGAAGTATTACAGATATGATTCCTTTAGGTGTTGTATTGACAATACCAGCTGCCGGAAGTGAAACCAGTGATTCAGCGGTTATAACCAACGAAGAGGGATGGTTGAAACGTCCAATCGGGCATCCGATGATGCGACCTGTGTTTGCCTTATTAAATCCTGAATTAACGTATACATTACCTGACTACCAAACTGCATGCGGTGTGTCGGATATGTTAGCGCATACAATGGAACGATATTTTACCAATACACCCAATGTGGACTTGACTGACCGTCTATGCGAAGCAACAATGCGTAGCATCATTGAGCAAGGCCCTAAAGTATTAGAGAATCCAAAAGATTATGCGGCAAGAGCAGAGATTATGTTAGCAGGAACCGTTGCCCACAACAACTCTTTAGATATGGGTCGTGAAACAGATTGGGCTTCTCATGATATCGAGCATGAACTTAGTGGTATTTATGATCTTGCCCATGGAGCCGGCTTAAGTATTGTATTTCCGGCGTGGATGAAGTATGTTTATAAAGTAAATAAACCGCGTTTTGAACAGTTTGCCTATCGTGTATTTGACATTGAACCTCAATTTGACGGTTCGGATGCAAGTATTATTAAAGGGATTAAAGCACTTGAAAACTTTTATGTATCGATGGGACTACCCATTCGATTGGAAGATGCAGAGATAAGGGACGATCGTTATGAAGAAATGGCGAAAAAAGCGACGAATAATGATACGCGTACGCTAGGTCATTTTAAACCACTTGATTCAAAAGACATTCATGAGATTTATAAGCTTTGTGCAATGTCGAAAAAATGGTAGAAACTTATGGCGAGTCAATATGAAGATTTTGCATTTGTTTATGATGACTTAATGAGTGATGTGCCTTATGAACAATGGGTTGAATTTATAGAAACAGTTTTTAGTCAATCCGAGCGAAAGATTCAGCTTGTGACAGAATTGGGCTGTGGAACGGGGAATATGACTATTCCCCTAGCCCAGTTAGGTTATGAGATGATTGGGATTGATTGTTCTGAAAACATGCTGATGGTGAGTCGAGAAAAAGCAGAAGATGCGGGTGTGAGTCCCTTGTTTTTATTACAAGATATGACGTCTTTTGAGTTGTATGGCACGGTTGATGCAATCATTGCATCGTGTGATAGTTTGAATTATCTGGATTCAATAGAAAAATTGCAAAAAGTTTTTTCTTTGGTGCACAATTATCTGGATGATGAGGGTGTTTTTATTTTTGACGTGAATACACAATATCGTTTTGAAAAAGTATATGGTAATCAAACCTTTACCTATCGTGATGATGACCTTGCATATATTTGGGAAAATACTTATGATGAAAAGAAGAAGGCCAATACATATGATATTAGCTTTTTTGTTTTAGATGAAGAAAATAGTTTTCTACGCTTTGATGAACACCATAAGGAGTATGCCTATTCACAATCATTAATCGAAAAGTTACTACAAGAAGAAAAGCTAACGCTGATGGGTGTTTATGATAATTATAGTTGGAAACAGACTAATGAACAAACGGAACGATTAACATTCGTAGTGAAAAAACAGGAAAGAGAATATAATGGATAAATTATTGAGAGCTACAACAAAAAATGGAGAAATTCGCGCTTTTGCAGCGAATACAAAAGAATTGGTTAATGTCGCAAGAACCTATCATCAAACAACACCTGTAGCAAGTGCAGCCCTTGGCCGATTATTAACAGCTGGTGTTATGATGGGATCTATGTTAAAAGGAGAACAAGAACTATTAACTTTAAATATAAAAGGTGACGGACCGATTGGCGGTGTTTTAGTAACGGCTAACGGAGCAGGACAAGTGAAAGGTTACGTGAATAACCCGCTTGTTGACTTGCCCTTAAAAGCTAATGGGAAGCTTGATGTGTCCGGTGCTATTGGTGCAGGAAATCTAACCGTGATTAAAGATCTTGGTATGAAAGAACCTTATGTTGGTCAAGTGGAATTAGTTTCCGGTGAGATTGCGGAAGACATCACGTATTATTATGCAAGTTCTGAGCAAACACCTTCTGTCGTAGCCTTAGGTGTATTAGTGGACGTGGATTATTCTATTAGGCAAAGTGGAGGCTTTATAATTCAGTTGCTTCCTCAAGCAAAGGAAGAGACCATAGAACAATTAGAAAAAAACATACAAGATTTACCAAGTATCACCCAGATGTATGAAAGTGGACTTGATGAAGAAGGTATATTAAAAAAAGTTTTAGAAGGCTTCGAAGTTCTTGTTCATGACATATCAACTCCGGAGTATTATTGCAATTGCAGTCGGGAACGTGTTGAAAAAGCCTTGATTACCATTGGCAAAGATGAATTGGATTCAATGATTCAAGATGGAGAGCCCATTGAAATGAACTGCCATTTTTGTGATAAAAAGTATATTTTTGAAATGGAAGATTTGAAAAAGTTGATTTAGACGTAAGCTACTTGACATAGATTATCATTTGTAGTATCATAAAACCATACCCCCCCCCATAGGGGGGATTGGAAGGTGGCATGAAATGAAGAAAAATTATGAAGTCGATGGGATGACATGTACAGCGTGTGCACTTGCTATCGAAAAAAAACTTTCTAAAGTAGAAGGTGTTGATAAAGTCAATGTGAACTATGCGAGTGAACGTATGGTTATTGAATTTGATGAAAATAGTGTCAACGAATCTTTATTAGCAGATCAAGTCAAAGATATTGGTTATCGATTAAAGACAGATCAAGAAGAGTCCAAGCGAAGTGGCTCAGAGTCGGCGGTTGAAGAACATCTTAGGGATATGAAACGGCGATTGGTTGGTTCATTGATTTTTACAATTCCGATTTTTTATATTGCTATGGGACCTATGGTTGGATTGCCGATACCGGGATTTCTTAGTGGCATACAAAATCTTTTGATTATGGCTTTGGTACAGTTATTATTAACGATTCCGGTTATGATTTTAAATAAAGAATTTTATGTTGTTGGATTCAAAACATTATTTAAAAGATCACCTAATATGGATTCGCTCATTGCAGTTGGAACAACAGCAGCCTTTGTCTATGGCTTATATGTCGTTTTCCAAGTTGCTTATGGATTTTCTTATAATGATATGGATAAAGTACACCAATTTTCCCATGACTTATATTTTGAATCGGTTGTGGTGATTTTGTCCTTAATTACACTTGGAAAGTACTTGGAGATTCGTGCAAAAGGCAAAACCTTAAAAGCAATTGAAGCTTTAATGGAGCTTGCGCCGGAAGTGGGTCTTGTTGAACGTGATGGAAAGCAATTTATGGTACCGGTGAAAGAAATTGTTCATGGTGACATCCTTGTTATTAAAGCCGGTAATAAAGTACCTCTTGATGGTGAACTTGTTGAAGGTAGTTTGCTAATGGATGAGTCCATGCTTACTGGTGAAAGTTTACCGATTCAGAAGGAAAATAATGATGATACAATATTTGCGGGAACCTATTGTCAAACGGGCTTTGGTAAGATTAAAGTTACAAAACTCCGTGAAGAAACGGCACTATTTGGTATTATTAAGCTAGTTGAAGATGCGCAAAGTACAAAAGCTCCGATCGCAAAACTTGCAGATACAATTAGTGGCTATTTTGTTCCGGTTGTCCTTGGTATTTCACTCGTGACATTTATTGTTTGGATGCTATTGGGTTATGGATTAGAATTTGCATTTGTCATGAGTGTTTCAGTTCTAGTGATTTCATGCCCATGTGCCCTTGGCTTAGCAACGCCGACAGCAATTATGGTTGGAACAGGTAAAGGTGCATCTTATGGAACTCTGATTAAAGGTGGCGAAGCCTTAGAGCAGTTACATAAAATCGATGCTATTGTTTTCGACAAAACAGGAACACTAACACGAGGTGAACCTCGTGTAACAAAAATTCGTTATTTTGAATCAAAGATCAGTGAAAAGACGATTTTAGAATATCTTGTAAGTATAGAAGCTCAATCAGAACATCCTTATGCCCAAGCAATTAGTCATTACGGCGAAGAACAAAAAGTGACAATGCGTAAAGCGGATGCTTATGATACGATTCCCGGTCATGGTGTAAAAGCACGAATGGAAGATCGAGATATATTAATCGGAAATAAAAAGTTAATGACGGACCACGATGTGGATTTATCTGGAGTTCAAGATGAATTAGACCAGATTGCAAATGAAGGTAAGACGCCATTACTCATGTCGATTCAAGGCCAAATCGTTGCATATATTGTTGTTGAAGATGTAATTAAAGATGAAGCGCCGGAAGTTATTGAAAAAATAAAACAGCTAGGCATTGAAGCGATTATGCTGACCGGAGATCATGAAAAAACAGCTAGAGCGATTGCAAAAATGGTTGGTATTGACCAAGTCTATGCTGAAGTTCTTCCGGATGGCAAAGCAGATATTATTGATCAGATTAAGGCTCAAGGAAAATCTGTAGCTATGGTTGGTGATGGTATTAATGATGCGGTTGCTTTGACAAAAGCAGACGTTGGATTAGCGATTGGTAGCGGAACCGATGTTGCTATTGAATCAGCAGATGTCGTTTTGATGAAAGACCATCTTTCGGATGTTCTTACAGCGATTGAACTTAGTAAAGCAACGATTCGAAATATTAAACAAAATCTTTTTTGGGCATTCTTTTATAATATTGTTGGCATACCGATTGCAGCAGGAGTATTATATACATCCTTTGGTATACGATTGAACCCTATGTTTGCAGCAGCTGCCATGAGCTTTAGTTCAGTATCTGTCGTTACCAATGCTCTACGATTAAAGCGATTTAAACCTACATTTTCACAGGAATCGCAAAAACGAGAAACACTAAAAAGTGAAAGGAAGATGATGATGAAAAAACTTACAATTGAAGGAATGACATGTATGCACTGTGTTGGACGTGTAGAAGAGGCGTTAAAGAATGTTGATGGCGTATCAAGCGTTATGGTTGATCTTGAATCAAAGACAGCCGTTGTCAATGTTGACACATCTGTTGATGAGAAGGTTTTATCCGATGCGGTTACTGAAGCCGGCTATACAGTGGCTGCTGTTTCGGGAGTATAGTTATGAATGCTGAACAAAAGAAGGCAATGCAAATGCTAAAAACTGCAAGAGGCCAGATTGACAGTGTTGTTACTATGATTGAAGATGATCGCTATTGCATTGATATTGCTAACCAAATCTTGGCAGTGAACGGATTGCTTAAGCGAGCAAATCTGGAAATACTCAAACAACACATTAATAACTGTGTTAAAGAAGCATTTGAAGAAAATTCAGGTGAAGACAAAGTTGATGAAGTTATTAAAGTTATGGGACGGTTAATCGATACAAAATAGAGAATTATAGTATTTTCAGATTTTTGAATTGAAAGTACAATTATTAAACTATCACAAAAGATTCCGACAATTTAATGAAAAACTTTGGAAACATCTGATAATATCCTTGATTTTTTTAAAGGTCGGGTGTATAATATAATCAAAGGTTGAATCCGGATTCACCTTATTAAACTTATAAATCGTAAGCTTACACATGTTTGTTGACAAAAGGAGTGGTAGATATGATTGATATGCTCCAAATGGTAGGGTTTATACGAGCAGTTAGATAAGGCCCCGATAAGTAAACTGGGGCGTGTAACAACATATGTTTATCAATGGACGTAAAGAAGTCGTTGGTAATAGGTGGATATGTATGACACGTAGTTATTTAATTGAGTTTATGGTGGTCACAACTAACACCTAAGCAATCACATATGTTGTGAGTTCGAATTTTAATGTAGGCGGTCGAAGATAAAGGCCGAACAAGTAAACAATTATGATGGAAAATTATATAAGCAGTACTAGAAGAGGCCGAGATTAGTCGGTCTCTTTTAGTGTGCGAAATGAAGGAATTATGGTATAATCATCATATGAAAAAAATAGAAAATGTAAAAAAAATAGATCAAGAATTTTCCAATACACTTGTTGATTGGTATAATCAAGAGAGGCGTATTCTTCCATGGAGAGAGACACAAGATCCGTATCATATTTTAGTCTCAGAGATTATGCTGCAGCAAACACAAGTAAATACAGTGATTCCCTATTATTTGAGATTTTTAGATGAGTTGCCGACGCTTGAGTCGCTAGCGAAGGCTTCGGATGAACAACTACATCGTCTTTGGGAAGGCCTCGGTTATTATTCCCGCGTATTTCGATTACGACAATTTGCTGTTGAAGTTCAGGCAAAATATAATGGAAGGATTCCTAATGAAAAATCACAACTTATTGCATTGCCAGGGATTGGACCTTATACGTGTGGCGCAATATTAAGCTTTGCTTTTCATGTTAAAGAACCGGCCATTGATGGTAATGTGAAGCGTGTATTGGCACGATTAACCAATGATTCACGAGATATTTCAAAAGTAGCGACGCAGCGTTCAATGGAAGACATTGTCCGTTCTCTGCTTCCGGAAGATCCGTATGGGTTTAATCAAGGTCTCATTGAGTTAGGTGCAACCTATTGTAGACCGCGACAACCTAGGTGCCAAGAGTGTCCGGTGCGTATTTTTTGTAAGGGATATGCAAACGGGCATGTTGAAGAACTCCCTACTAAACCAAAGAAGAAAAAGCAAAAAGAAGTATCACTTCCTGTATTTGTGTTTCACCAAGATCAGGAGATGCTCTTTGTGAAGCGTGCTTCGGAAGGCTTGCTTGCTTCCCTTTGGGGATTTCCAATCATTGAAGAAGATTTTGTTGAAGATATAGAGGCAGAGGTGAATGTATTCCTTCAACATCGAATTATTCAAGATTACTTAGATGAACAGTTTGGTATAAGGCTTCAGCCGACATCCGTTAAACGAGTTGGACCTATAAAACATGTTTTTTCCCATGTGATTTGGAATATGCATCTATTTCTTATTGAAGATCCGAATTTTTGGAATCGAGTAGAATCGATTGAATCACCGGAAATAATTAAGTCGACTGATCAAGACATTTCTTTGCCAACAGCATTTAAAAAATGTGTTGAATTCATTCATGAAAAGGAGCTTATATGAAAAAATATGATGTTGTTATTATTGGAGCAGGCATTATTGGATGTGCAATCGCACGAGAGCTTAGTCGTTATCAAGTAAATGTTGCAGTCCTTGAAAAAGAGAATGATGTGAGTTGTGGTGCATCAAAGGCAAATAGCGGCATTGTTCATGGAGGGTTTGATGCGAAAGCAGGAACAAAAAAAGGATACTTTTCACGCCGTGGCAATCGAATGTATGCGAAGCTTGATGAAGAGTTGCATTTTGGATATTTAGAATGTGGATCCTTGGTTTTGGCATATAATGAAGAGGATTACCAAAAATTATTAGAGTTAAAAGCAAATGGTGAGAAAAATGGTGTGGATGACTTGCGGATTTTGAATCGTGAGGAAGTTATTGCAATGGAACCACATGTTTCTGAAGATGTAAGGCATGCATTATATTGTCCGTCCTCAGGAGTGACATCGCCATACGAGTTAACGATTGCGCTCTGTGATAATGCAATACAAAATGGTGTCGATGTTTTTTTAAACACAGAAGTCGTAAACATTGACCTAGATAAAGGTGGCGAACATGATTTTCACATAGTTACAAAAGAGGAAACCTATCAAGCCGATTATATTGTCAATGCGGCAGGTGTTTTTAGTGACCGCATTGCAGAAATGGTTGGCATTGATGATTTTTATATTATTCCCAGAAAAGGTGAATATATTCTTTTGGATAAAAAGCAAGGACATTTGGCCCAACATGTTTTATTTCAAACACCTTCCCATAAAGGAAAGGGTATTTTGGTAACGCGAACATATCATGGAAATCTAATGTTGGGGCCGAATGCACAAGAAGTGGATACGCGAGATGAAATAGGAACCAATGAAGAGGTACTAAGATATATTGTGGATACAGCAAGACATTCAGTTCCGGATTTTGATATGCGTTTTATGTTAACATCGTTTGCAGGACTTCGTGCAACCAGTTCAATCCATGATTTTATTGTGGGACGAAGTAAAGTGCCGGGATTCATTCAGGCTGCGGGAATTGAATCACCGGGGCTTACAGCTAGTCCGGCAATTGCAAAATATATTGCGGATGAATTAAGTCAATCCGGTCTTGAGCTTACAGCGGACCCAAACTTTAATCCGAATCGACCGCCAATTATACAAAAGCAAGACAAAGATATTGTTTGTCTATGTGAGCAAGTGTCCAAAAATGAGATTATTGATGCCTTAAGTCGTGGTTTGTATATTGATCACATCGATGGTGTTAAACGGCGTACGAGAGCCACAATGGGATCATGTCAAGGCCATCGATGTCGAGAAAAAGTGTCTGGAATTATTGCCGAGTATCATGGCATTGACAAAGAAGAGGTTACTCTTCGTGGAAAAGATTCTTTTGAACTTCCGCCAAGAGAAGATCGGATGTTTTGGAAAAAATTAAATCAAAGTGAGGATTAATTCATGAAAAATAAATTAGGACACCTTTTAGCAGCGTTTGTTGCTTTTGTGTGGGGAGTTACCTTTGTATCCAGTAAAATTCTCTTAGATGACTATTCACCTTTAGAAATTATGTATATGCGTTTTGTGCTTGCTTATGTCGGTTTGTGGATTATTCGTCCAAAACATCACCGCTTTAGAAGTGTTCGAGAAGAATCTATTTTTTTCATAGCGGGAGTAACAGGAGTATTTGGGTATTTTATGTTAGAAAATTCCGCAATGATTTATACCTCGGTTTCAAATACTGGCTTGATTCTTGCAGCGGCGCCCCTATTTGTTTCGATTATATTGCATGTATTTAAGCAAGATGAGCGATTTGAACTCAAAATACTCATCGGTTTTATTCTTGCTATGCTTGGCGTTGGGATTATCGTTTTTAATGGACAAGTTGTTCTTAAGCTCAATGGATTTGGTGACTTCTTGGCAATAATGGCTGCTGTCATCTGGGGATTTTATTCGCTGGCATTGAAGCAGATGGATCGAACGATTTCTTCGATTATCATTACGCGACGAACATTTTTCTATGGGATTATTGTAGCAAGTCCTTTCGTTTTTGCCTTAGAAGGTGGAATCGACTTCACTCCTTTATTTGAAGGAAATGGATGGATACATATTGTTTTCTTGGGAATTGTCGCTTCAGGTGTTTGTTATGTTTTTTGGAACCTATCAATACGTCTTATTGGAGCTGTTAAAACAAGTAATTATATATATTTGATGCCATTATATACTATGGCGGCATCGGCTATTGTGTTAAAGGAAGTGATTACGCCATTAATGTATGTCGGATGTGGTTTGATTCTTTGCGGTGTCTATATTTCAGAGAGAGGATGGACCATTCCGGGAAGAAAAAAACTTCCGGAGATTATTCCTGAATCAGAATAAGGAAAGGGTGCGTGTTATGATTGAAGAAGGACGAATTGAAATATATAGTTATGGAGAAGGCCCTCAGAATCCAAAGTATGTTCTTTATTGGATGCAACAAGCGCAACGTGTAACCTATAATCATGCCTTGAATTATGCTATTGATCAAGCCAATGAAAATAATTTACCCTTATTGGTCGTTTTTTGTGTAACACCCAATTATATGGAGGCGAATGCACGGCATTATCAATTCATGCTTGAAGGGTTAGCGGAAGTTGCAGATACGTTAAAGGAAAAAGGCATAGGCTTTGTTTTGGAAAAAAGTCATCCAGTTGATGGTGTGTTAAAGTATATCAATGATGCAAAAATGCTTATTATGGATAAAGGATATTTATGGCATCAACGTCAATGGCGCGAAGAAGTTGTGCAACAAATTAAAGAAGTGGTATCTTTGACAGCCATTGAGATTGATACGGATTTAATCGTTCCGGTAACAATAGCTTCAAAGAAGGTAGAACACGCGGCGAGAACCATTCGTCCAAAGTTATGGCGTCTGTATCCCAATTATGATCATCTTCCTATTCAAGATCGTATCCAAAAGAAATGGAAAATAGCCTTAATTGAAAGCGTAGATCGATGTGATGTGACAGAGAAATTGATCCGTCAAGATTATCAAGGCTTAATAGATTCCCTTGGAGTGGATTCGTCCGTTATGCCTTCGGAAATATATCACGGCGGATATACAAAGGCTGTTGAGACCCTTAAAGATTTTTTTGAAATTAAACTAAATGACTATAAAGATCCATCTCCAGTGACAAGAAATACATCACGTATGGGTATGTATCTTCATTTTGGACAAATAAGTTCTTTAGAAATCATGAAACGTCTTCATGAATACGTGTCAGAACAAAAAGTCGCTGGAAACCATATGGATCAAGAGTCGGTGGATGGCTTTATTGAACAAGTATTTATTCGCAGAGAACTTGCCTACAATTATGTGTATTATACACAAGGGTATGATCAATTTGACAAAATGACAGATAATTGGGCCTATCAAACCATGGCAATGCATCGAGAAGATGAACGTGAATATATATATTCGCTGGAAGAGTTGATTGAGTGTAAAACACATGACCCATATTGGAATGAGGCCATGCGAGAAATGGTTGAAACCGGCTATATGCACAATTATATGCGTATGTATTGGTGTAAAAAAATTATCGAGTGGAGTCCGTACTATCAAAAGGCCTATGAGCATGCCATATATCTTAACAATCGCTATTTTATTGATGGCAGAGATCCAAATGGCTACACGGGCGTTGCATGGTGCTTTGGAAAACATGATCATGGTTGGAAAGAACGTCCGATTTTTGGTAAGCTTAGATATATGAATGCTAATGGATTAAAACGAAAATTTAAAATGTAGATGAAGGAGAGAAAATGAGCCAAGAGTTAAAAATAATATCATGGAATGTAAACGGTATTCGTGCAGCTGTAAAGAAAGGTTTTATGGATAGTTTTAAGGAAATGGATGCGGATATATTTTGCCTTCAAGAAACAAAATTACAAGATGGTCAGATTGACTTGGAGCTTGAAGGTTATCACCAGTATTGGAATTATGCCGAGAAAAAAGGATATTCAGGAACAGCAATTTTTACGAAGATCAAACCCTTAAATGTGACTTACGATTTAGGCCTTGAGCATCATGACCAAGAAGGTCGAATTATAACTGCAGAATATGAGACGTTTTATTTAGTCACGTGTTACACACCCAATTCGAAGCGAGGGCTAGAGCGTCTTGATGAGAGAATGGATTGGGAAGATGAAGTTCGGATCTATTTACAAGCATTGAATAAAAAGAAACCCCTAGTTTATTGTGGTGATCTTAATGTTGCCCATGAAGAAATCGACATAAAAAATTGGAAAACCAACCGAATGAGTGCCGGTTTTACGGATCAAGAGCGAGAAAAGATGTCTGTGCTTTTAGAATCGGGATTTATTGATACCTTTAGATACTTTTATCCGGATGCGAGGGATATGTATACATGGTGGTCGTATATGGGTAAGGCAAGGGAAAATAATACGGGATGGAGAATTGATTATTTTATTGCATCGAAAGATTTTGAAAAACATCTTATTGATGCAAAGATTCATATGAATGTTATGGGAAGTGATCATTGCCCGGTCGAGCTAAATATTACAGTGTGAGAAAGTTAAGCAGTAAGCATTAGAATTACTGCTTAATTAATTTTAACTAATAGACACGCGTTCATAAATTAAATTATTTTAATTTGTTAACTAAAAAAAGACTAATAGTACTTGTAAAAAAACTAATTATGGTGTATCATGATTTATAGAAAGTGAACATTAAAAAATATATTTCTTCGAAAATAATGTTAAATATCACAATGAAGTTTACCTTTATAGAATTTTATATGATATAATTACCGCTTTTAGTGGTGTTTATATAGAAATTAAGTTAAATTATATTTTAAAATGGAGGTTTAGTTATGAAGAAAAAATGGGTAAGCGTATTTATGGTTGTTTTTCTAATTACAGCTTTATTTGCTGGTTGTGGACAAACAGACGATACTACAGACACGTCAACTGAAGACTCATCAACGAATGATGCTTCAACCGAAGATGCATCAACCGATGATACTTCAACCGAAGAGAACGGAGCATATGCAGGTGAACTTAGTTTAATGCATTTCTCAACATCTGAAGAATCAGAAGGTAATGGTGGATCTGATGGATTCCGTACCATGGTTACAGAATGGGATGAAGCAAATCCAGATATTACATTAGTTCAAAATGTTTTAGCAAATGACGATTACAAGACACAAATTGCGACCTTAGCAGCAGCAGATGACCTTCCTGATGTATTTTTATTACAGGGAATGAACACGCGTGCATGGGCGGAGCAAGGATTAGTCATGGATATGACAGAGATTATCAATAGTTCACCATACAATGACCAATATGATCATAGCTTTTTCTTCCCATTTACCTACAATGACAGCATATATGGATTGCCGGTATTAACGGGTGGAACAACGACAGTTGTTGTTTATGATCAGGCCATTTGGCAAGAAGCTGGTTATGACACATTCCCAGAAACATGGGATGAAGTATTAGAGGCGAAAGCATTCTTTGATGAACAAGGAATGGATGTCGTTGCTTTTGGTAATAGTGGCAAGTGGCAAGCGAATTCATGTTTCTTATCAGCAGTGGGTAATCGATTTACAGGAGATGAATGGTTCTACTCAATGGTTGATAAATCAGGAGCTGCTTTTACAGATCAAGAATTTGTTGATTCCTTACAATTCACACAAGATCTTTTCACATCGGGTGTATTTAATCCTGACTTCAATGCAGTTAATAATGAAGATGCTCGAGAACTTTATATTGCAGGTGATGCATCAGCCTTTATTGGCGGTAACTGGGATGTATCTTATATCCAATCTGTATTAGATGGAACAGACTTATATGATACGACAAAATTTGCAGTTATTCCTCAGCCGGCAGGTGCAGATGCGACAACAAGAACACATGCTATTGGTATGGGATTCGCAGTTGCCATTAATGCAAAATTAGCGGATGATCCTGAAAAATTAGCGGCTGCTATTGACTTGGCATATAAAGTAACAGGACCGGATTTTGCGGAATATGTTGGAGCAAACTATGCATTAGGAGGACTTACAAAAGTCGATAATGTGGACTTATCAAACTTTGATCAATTCACAGTTGATTTTTATAACTATTCTTATGTAGATAATAAAGCATGTGAGATTTATGATTCATATATTTCAAGTGCCGTTTGGGATGTTTTAAATACAGACTTACAAATGATGCTTAATGGGGATATTGACCCACAAACAGTTGCTGAGAATGCTCAGGCATCATATGAATCAAACTACTAATTTTCAAGTGTAAATTAATGTATATAGGCCTCACATAGTAACTTTTTATGTGGGGCCTATATAATATACGTTAAAAGGGAGGCGCAACATGCTTAATTCAATACGACCTAAAAATAGAGTAATCTTTGCGTATTTGCTGATTCCGGTAGCTATTTATGTGTTTGCTGTATTTGTTCCGTTAGTTACAGCTGGATACTATAGTTTTTTTGAATGGCAAGGTGGACCAAATAAAAGTTTTATTGGCATAGAGAATTTCAAAACACTGATGAATGATGAAATATTTTGGATGTCGTTTCAACATAACATTTTTCTGGTTGTTGCATGTATCATCGGACAGATTGGATTGGCACTTCTTTTTGTTCTTATGATTAATTCGAGATTGGTAAAATTCAAAAGCATTCATCGAACTTTTGGTTTTTTTCCAAGCACAATAGCTGCGGTAGCCATTGGATTTATTTGGACAATGGTTTTTGATTATCGTCGTGGTATCTTGAATTGGATTTTAGAACTTATAGGACAACAAGAACATACGAAAGTTTGGTTAAATGAACCGGACCTTGTTATGCTACTCATTGCAATTCCATTAATATGGCAATTTATCGGATATTTTATGATTATTTTATTATCAGCAATTTCGTCAATCGACAAGTCAATTATAGAGGTATCGGAAATTGATGGTGCTAATGCCATACAACGTGCTATATACATCATTATTCCTTTAATTAAGAATACCTTGTTAGTATGTGTTACATTATGTGTTGCAGGGAATATGAAAGCTTTTGACCACATATTTGTTATGACGACAGGTGGACCCGGAAATGCATCAATGGTTATGGCTTTATATGGATATAAAGTTTCATTTATGCAACAGAATATGGGATATGGTAGTGCAATATCAATTGGAATTTTCGTGCTAAGTTTATTAGTTATTGGCGTGTTCCAACTGGGAACCAAATTATTATCCTCAGACAAGGAGGTTGTATAATATGAAAACGATACAGACCAAACTATTGGCAATCTTCTTAAATGTTACCTTAGGAATTTTTTCATTATCATGTATATTTCCACTGGTATGGATGTTTTACTCATCATTAAAACAAAAAAGAGATTTCAATGCAAATATAATGGGTTTACCTAAGAATCCGAGTTTTGAAAACTATGTTCGCATTCTTACAAATGCAGATTATCGTATTTTTGAATCGGTGCTTAATAGTATTCGAACAACGGTTTTATCGATTGTATTAATTATATTTTTAGGATTTATAGTGGGATATATTTTATCGCGCGTTCGTTTTAGAGGTAATCGAATTTTATATGTAATGTTTCTTATGGGACTGTTGATACCGATTCACTCACTTCTCGTACCAATTTATGTTGTGTTTAGGGCGACAAACTTAGGGAATAAGTGGTTTACATTAATTATCCCATATGTTGCTTTTGGTTTACCCATTGCAATATTTTTAGTGGAAGGATATGTGAAGAGCATTCCGGTTTCGTTAGAAGAAGCGGCCAACATTGATGGAAGTAGTTTCACGTCAACGTTATTTCGCATTATTTTACCGATTTGTAAACCCATCTTAGTTACGATTGGAATTATTCAAACCTTTGCGACATGGAATGAGTTCTCATTTGCACTTGTACTTATTCGAGATCAACGTTTGCAAACCGTTCCATTAGCAATGACTCAGTTTACAGGTCAATTTAGTTCAGACTATACGAAAATCATGGCTGCCATGCTTATAACCATGTCGCCGATTATTGTTTTTTATTTTGTCTTTAGTAAGCAAATCATTAAAGGTATGGTAGCAGGTGCAATTAAAGGATAGGTAAGGGTAAAAAAATAGAGGGCTGCTTATTTTGCAGTCCTCTTAATTTTATAAAAATTTATGCTTTTAACAAGGCCTCAACATCTTTGATATTTCGCTTTCGCTTAACAATAGGTGTCTTATCTTCTTCATACACATGAAGTTGATCTTCAAAAGATTTTTCACCCTCTTTTTTGTAGAGAACGCCAAGAGCATATTTTTCAAGATCTAAAGCTTTGTCCATTGCAGTTTTTACATTGGTTTGATCATATTCATCATCTAAATAGTAAGTATTGTCTTTAAACCACTTAAAGTTATTGACTTTGTTAAAGGTCACACAGGGATGAAAGACGTCAACGAGAGCATAACCATTGTGTTGAATAGCTTGCTTGATGATTTCTGTGGTTTGTTCAGGATCACCGGAGAAAGCTCTTGCCACAAAGGTGGCGCCTAGGCTTAAGGCGACGGCTAAGGGATTAAAGGGAATATTACGCACACCATTAACTTGTACCGGAGTGACAAAGTCGAGTTGGCTTGTCGGTGATGCTTGTCCTTTTGTTAAACCGTAAACCATATTGTTGTGAACGATATGGGTAATGTTTGGATTACGACGGATATTGTGAATAAAGTGATTTCCGCCTTCGCCATACATATCACCATCGCCACCTTCTGCAATGACGGTTAATTCAGGATTTGCTGATTTGACAGCAACGGCAACAGGCATTCCACGACCGTGTAATCCGTTGAAATAATTGGTATTAATATATTGTGGCATTTTTGCAGCTTGACCGATTCCGGACGACAAGACCAGTTGTGTCGGATCAATCTCTAAATCTCGAAGGGCATCCACGATGGAATTTCTGATTTGAAAGTTTCCGCATCCGGGGCACCAAGCAATATCTAATTCATAATCAAATTCATAAGGTTTCATTAGAACACCTCCTTAATATTTGCATCGATTTCTTCAATGCTGAACGGGGTACCGTTATATTTGTTGATCCGTGTTTTTATATCACGATCAAGATGAAGCTTAATTAGATTAGCCAATTGGCTTGTTGCATTAATCTCAAAAATAGCTACATCATCGGCCTGATCGATGTACTTGGTAATTGATTCATGAAGTGGATAGACTTCTTTGAGATGTAGATATGCAAGATCTTCATGGTCCGTACTTTGGACAGCCTCTTTTATAACACCATAGGTTGACCCCCAACTAATAATAAGTTTTTTATAGTCTTTAGGTCCAATAAGCTCAGGCTCTATATATTCTTGGAGAATGAGGTCTTGCTTACTAAGTCTTTTCTCATTCATTGTGACCCGAACATTGAAATCTTCGGTAATACTACCACGCTCGTCATGCTCATCACTATCAATTTTGACTAAACCTTTTCCGTAACCGGGAATACTTCTTGGGCTTAATCCGTTTTCAGTTACTTTGTATCGCAAGTAATCTTCATCAGATTCAACAACATGCGATTCTAAATACTGATCAGATAATTCCAAGGGTTCAATGGAGAAGTTACTGTCTACGTAGAATTGATCTGTTAATACAAATACAGGAACCTGGTATTTATCAGCTAAGTAAAAAGCTCTCTGTGTAAGTAGAACACCATCAGTAATAGATCCAGGAGCAAGGACAATACGAGGGAACTCTCCGTGACCGGCGTAGACCACTAAATTAAGGTCGGCTTGCTCAGTTCGTGTCGGAAGGCCGGTGCCGGGACCGGGACGTTGAGCAACGTGGATAACACAAGGGGATTCGGTAATTCCTGCAAGACTCACAGCCTCTTCCATTAATGCAAATCCACCACCAGATGTTGTTACTATCGAACGAGCACCTGCATACCAAGCACCTATTCCCATATTAAGCGCAGCGATTTCATCTTCGGCTTGCTCAACAATAACACCAAAATCGTTTCCTTTTTCCGCGAGATATTGAAGAAGGCCAGTACCGGGTGACATTGGATAAGAAGCAATGTAGTTAACACCACCAGCAAGAGCACCAATACCGACAGCTTCTGTACCACTTATAATGCGGTGGTTTTTAATGGCATCAGTTTTTTCGATAGCAATTTTGCGATCATATGCTTTTCCGAGTTCATAACCCTTATGAAAAGCTTTAATATTATTTTCAATAATTTTGTCTGATTTTGATTCGAAATTTTTACGAATGGGATCCTCACCATTTTTGGTATCTAAATCAAGTAATCCGCTGATAAAACCAAATAAAACGGTGTTGCTATATAGTGTGCTACCTGCATCTGAAGCTAAATCTTCTAATTTTAATTCTGAAAAGGTTGCCCCAGTAGTATTTAGTACGTCTTCGTCAATAAACTCTTTTTCACCAAAAATAATGGTGTTCTCATTAATACGATCATGTAAACGATAAAAAGAATGATCGTTGAGTAAAAAAAGTATGTCAATGGTATGTTTATAGGCATCAACAGGCTGGGATGCGACGCGAATTTCTACGGTGTTATTACCGCCACGAACACGACTCATCACTTCGGGTGTGCTAAAAACATAGTAGTCGTTTTTAATAGCTTGACTCAGTAATTTTTCAATAGTTGCAAGACCTTGACCGGCTTGCCCGGATAATACAAATGTCAATGATTGTAACATAAATTACCTCCTTCTTAAATATATCTGGAAATCTGCATAGATTCTTGTTATATTAAGTATAACGCAACGTGGAATAATACACAAACAGAATAAGAATCAAATGCAAACGATAATCAATATCAATTAATATTATACACGAAATATGCATAAGGTCAATAGAAAAGTGAGCACCTAAGTGCTCACTTCATATTATCTCGTCTTTATTATTCCGTTTCGTTTGCCCACTGATCAAATTTTTCCATGGTTAAATCATAGGTCTCATAAGAAATATCCGGAAGTGTACCACCAAACATTTCTTCAATTTCTTTAAATCCTTGTTCAAAAGCATCTTTTAACATAGCAGCTTTTGCAGGATCGCCACCGGAAAGGGCTTTGGCAAAATCGACTAAACGGGTCGATGTTTCATCGGCACTCCAATAGCCACCTGGGGCAAGATCTATTTGAGCTTGCTTGACATCTTCAGCCGTATATTCAATGGATAAATTTTCGGTCAATTTTAAGGTCATGATTGAAGAGTCGCCACGAGGTCCTGAGATTTGTTTTTCAGTGGTTTGCTTTGCTGTCGTTCTAAAGAGTTCAAGCATTCGAAGATCGGCCTCTTCTTTCATAGCGCGAACTTTTTCTAAGTCGACGGTATATGTTTTCTTATCGTTTTGTTTGACTTTTTGAGCTTCGTAGGAATCAGTCGGAATTTTTTCTTGTTCAGATTCCTTCGGCTGTTTATTGGCTGTCTTATTTATAGCAGAATTTGTTGATGCATTAACTTGAGCCTGGTGATTCGGGTTCACATTAAAATTAAACATATGCATTCCTCCTTGAATATCGTGAATGCCTTCCAATGGCATTTAACTACATTAAATATATCGGCCAAACGGAAGGATATATTTAGTATACCATAAAAAATAGTCAAAACCAAAGAAAGGGAGTCACTATGGATGTTGATAAAATTAAGCATTTGCTTCATTTAGAAAATAATAAAGAACGGATTATTGCTGAAGATCAGATGTTTGAATCGGCAGTGCTAATACCCATTGTAAGTTATAAGGATTGCGATTATATTCTTTTTGAAAAACGTAGTACATATGTTAGTCAACCAGGAGAAATGTCGTTTCCGGGAGGGCGTAAAGAAATAGAAGATATGAGTTTGAAAGCGACAGCTGTTCGGGAAACGATTGAAGAGTTAGGTGTTGATCAAGAAGATATTCAGGTCCTAGGCAAACTAGGAATTATGGTTCATCAACATCGCTCAGTAATCCACTGTTATGTTGGTAAGATTCAATGGAAGGAAAGCTATTTTTCGGCCTATAATCCAACGGAGGTTGAGGAAATTGTTTTAGTTCCTTTTGAAGAAATTATACACCAAAAACCCCTAGAATATCGCATTAAGTTAAAAGCATATGATTATGAGTATAACCTTGAAGGAATCAAAAAGCAGTTGTTTCCGACCAAACAATTAAGATTGCCGGGAATTTATCAAGATGAATGGGATTTGGGATATCGTAAGATTTTTGTATATCCGTTGGAAACCGTAACGGTGTGGGGAATTACGGGACGTCTTTTGCAAGAATTACAAGGCCTGTATTTAGAAAGTGACAATAAGTAGCTATAGCTACAAAGGTGTGGTTTTTTCTCTGATATACTAAGGGTATGGTACAATAACATTCACCGGAAAGGAATTATGATGAAAAAAACAGATACACTTTATAATATAGTGATAAGACACCCTGAGGTTAAAGATTTTTTGGTAAGTCAAGGATTGACCCAAGTACAAGATCAACAAATGCTTGAAAAAGTAGGTAAAAACTTAACCTTAGAAATAGTTGCTAAGTCAAAGAAAATGAATGTTGAATTATTTCTTGAAGAATTGGAATCTGTGATTAATGATCAGAGAAAAGGAACAGATACAACCCTGATTGAACACGAGCGAAAGACAGATGCCTCCATTGATATACAAGGGATTTTACCGTGTCCGGTACGTATTCCTTTGCTGGAAGGGTTTGAAGCATGGCTGGAAGGCCAAGAAGATACCTATAAAAATGATATTAACTATGAACTCAAAGCGGCTTCAATGGGCGTTGACTGGATTAAAGAGACGTTAGAGAATAGTCCACATGAAGATGAATTAGCAGATGTTTTCTTATCGGCAGGGTTTGACCTATTCTTTGATAAAAAGTTAATGGGGCACTACAAGGCAGAAAAGGTTTTTGAAGATTTAATTCGATGGGACGGATATAATTCGGATTTTGACAATGCATCTTACTCTCTAAAAGATCCCGATGGAGACTATTCTGTTCTGGGTGTGGTTCCTGCTATTTTTTTAGTAAATACAAATGCGCTAGGCGAGCGTGAAATTCCCAAAACATGGGCAGATTTATTAACCGGAGACTTTGATAATCAAGTGAGTTTACCGGTTGGAGACTTTGACCTATTTAATGCTATTCTGCTCAATATCTATAAAAACTATGGTATCGATGGTGTAAAAAAACTCGGCAAAACATTAATGAAAAGCATGCATCCGGCAGAAATGGTTAAGTCCAATACAAAGCAGGAGCAACCGCTTGTAACGATTATGCCTTATTTTTTCACGAAAATGGTCCATGAACGAAGTCCCATGAAAGCCATTTGGCCGGAAGATGGAGCGATTATTAGTCCGATTTTTATGCTGAGTAAAAAATCAAAGAAAGATAGCTTACAAGCCATTGTTGATTTTTTTGCATCCAAAGAAGTTGGAGAGATTTTAAGTCATAATGGAAGATTTCCAAGTGTGCATCCACAGGTGGATAATCGTATTGCCTCTCAAAACTCCTATCAGTGGCTAGGTTGGGACTTTATTCAAGCCCATGATATTGGCGAATTGATTGATGAGTGTATGCATGCATTTAATGGAGGTGCTTAAGATGAATTTAGTAACAGTATCAGGACCACCGTCATCAGGAAAAACATCCGTGATTATAAAAACAATTGCTGCACTGCAACAACGTGAACTCAAAGTGGGTGTTGTAAAATTTGATTGTTTATATACAGATGATGATCTTTTATATGAAAAATTAGGCGTCCCGGTAAAAAAAGGACTATCCGGAGCCTTATGCCCAGATCATTATTTTGTTTCTAATATTGAAGAAGTTGTTCAGTGGGGGCTCCAACAAGAGGTGGACGTTCTTATTACTGAAAGTGCGGGCCTTTGTAACCGGTGTTCCCCATATATTAAAGAAGTTCAGGCGATTTGCGTGATTGATAATCTTTCGGGGATAAACACACCCAAGAAAATCGGCCCCATGTTAAAGTCAGCAGATATTGTTGTCATTACAAAAGGAGATATTGTTTCCCAAGCGGAACGGGAAGTGTTTGCATCAAGAGTACGCTCAGTGAATCCCAAAGCAATGACGATGAATATCAATGGATTAACCGGTCAAGGTGCCTATGAACTTAGTACACTTATCTATGATGAACAGGCACATATTGATACGGTGAAAGGTAAAGAATTACGTTTTTCTATGCCGTCGGCTTTGTGTTCATATTGTTTGGGAGAACGACGTATTGGCGAAGACTATCAGATGGGAAATGTGAGAAAGATGGACCTAGGTGATCAAAATGGATAGAGAACAGTTTTTACGATTAAAAATTCTTGAAGTAGTCGAGCAGTATCCTTTTATGGAAAGTTATTTTGAAGAACATAAGGACCGTTTTTATGATCCTTCCTTAAGTGTCATAGAGACTTACAATCAGCTTACTGAAGAAGAGCGAGAAGATTTTGCCATTGATGTGGAGCATAGTATTGAAGCCTACTACGCCTATGTAGAGCAAATGTTTGAATTCTTAGGTATTAAGGATGAGGATAAAGTGAGATCACTTACACTCTTGCCTGGAACCAATAAATTCAAAGAGCCGGAAGAATATGAGCGACTACATATTCAACAAGGTGAGATTGTTGCTATTGTTGGGCCGACAGGATCAGGTAAGAGCCGATTGCTGGCAGATATTGAATGGACGGCAGACAAGGATACGCCAACACGTCGAAGTGTTTTGATCAATGAGAAGACACCAGATAAAAAATGGCGGTTTTCATCGGGCAATAAACTCGTAGCACAATTATCACAAAACATGAATTTTGTTATGGACCTGACGGTTCAAGAGTTTTTAGAACTTCACGCAGCAAGTCGAATGATTGAAGATATTGAAGGTGCAATCGATAAAATCATTATGGCAGCAAATAAGTTGGCAGGGGAATCGTTTGAATTAGATACACCCATTACCAGCCTTTCAGGAGGTCAATCAAGGGCTTTAATGATTGCAGATACAGCGATTTTAAGTGAATCACCGATCGTACTGATTGATGAAATCGAAAATGCAGGGATTGATCGTAAAAAAGCCCTTAAACTTTTGGTGAAAGAGGAAAAAATCGTATTAATCGCCACCCATGATCCAATCTTAGCTCTAATGGCAGATCGCAGAATTATTATCCATCATGGTGGAATTTCTGATATAATTGAAACAACGGATGAAGAAAAGCAAATGTTAGTTGAACTTGAAAAATTAGATTACTATATGATGGAACAACGAACACTTCTACGTCAGGGGCAACGATTAAAGATGAAATAGAGGAGGATTTTATGCGCATAAGCTATGAAGAAGTCTATGAAACGCTTTACACTATATTAATCAAGAAAGAAATTGCAGAAGATAAAGCGAAAATACTTGCAGAAACCATCACCAATAGTACCCTCGATGGTGTGGTATCTCATGGGATAAATCGGTTTACGAGTGTTTTGAAACTTCTTGACGAGAATTTTATTGATAAAGATGCAGAGCCTTCTTGTCAAGCTTCATTTGGAGCGATTGAGCGATGGGATGGACATCAGGGATTTGGAATTACAAATGCAAAACTGAGTATGAATAGAGCAATTGAGTTGGCGCAAGAATTCGGAATCGGTATTGTCGCATTAAAAAACACCAATCATTGGCTTCGGGGCGGAACGTATGGATGGCAGGCGGCTGATGCTGGATGCATAGGTATTTGTTGGACCAATACCATGCCGAATATGCCGGTATGGGGAGCAAAAGATTGTCGACTTGGAAATAATCCAATGGTTATTGCAATTCCTCGAAATAATCAAGAACACGTGGTTTTAGATATGGCAATGGCCCAATTTAGTTATGGGAATTTAACCACAGCAAGTTTGGAAAACAGACATTTATCCATTGATGGTGGTTTTAACAGTGATGGTCAACTCACGAAAGATCCGGATGAAATATTAGAGACCTCTCGTGTACTTCAGATGGGCTTTTGGAAGGGGTCAGGACTCTCTCTTGTCTTAGACCTTATGGCTTCTGTTTTATCAGGAGGCAATAGTGTGGAAGATATTGGAAAACTACCCAAAGAGACCAGTATTAGCCAAGTGTTTATTGCGATCGATCCAATGAAAGTGAATAATTCTGAGGATATTGAAGCGACGGTTAGTCAGACCTTAGACTACATAAACGCATCGGAACTTGACAGCGTTGATAGACCAGTTCGTTATCCGGGGGAACGGGCCTATGCAACCCGAATAGAACAGCATGAAGCAGGTATTGAGATTCATGAAGATATATGGAACGAGATCATTAATCGCTAAAAAGTCGCCGAAACTCACTGGGAGTAATTCCAGTGAGTTTTTGTTTCGGTTACTTCTCCGTGTGTATTACTGTAACGGTAAGGCAGATGTGGTTTGATAATAAGAGCAGAGTCTGAGGAGAGACTGTTGGATAAAGAATAAATTTGACAAAAGTTCAATAAAGCTGTAAATTATATATATCTAATATTTAAAATGGTTCATAAGATATATCAAATAAATAGATGAATTGAGGTCATAAGTTGAAAACCAAGTTGTTATATGAACAAATAGCTGAAGAACTGAAAAAAAAAATACTAAGTGGAGAATATGTAAAAGATCAAAAACTTCCGACGGAAAATGATTTGGCTCAGGAATATAAGGTTAGCCGGATAACTTCCAAGAGGGCTTTAGAAGAGTTGAAAAAAGAAGGCTTAATATATAGAGTAAGAGGTAGTGGAAGTTTTGTAAACGAAATAGATGAAGAACTTCTTCAAATGACAAGAGCTCGTGCTATGAATACAGCCCGTGCCATAGCGATAATAATGCCTAAGCACGTTTCAGAAAGCAGTTTTGCTCAGTCAATAAATGGAGCTGTAAAAGTGTTTGAAAAAGCGGGGTATTACAGCGTCATACACAGTGGAGTGAAAAATGCAGACGATGAGAAAAAAATTATTAAAAAGATGTATGATAATGGTATTGGTGGAATCATCTATTATCCGGTGTCAGATAGAGAAAATTATACTCTTTTGAATAGTTTGTTTTTAGATAATTATCCTATTGTTACTATCGATAAATATTTTGAAAGTCTTCCGATTAGTAATGTTGTTGCGGATAACTATAATGGAGGACGAATAGCGACAGAATATTTGATTAAGTTAGGTCATGAAAAGATAGGCTTTGTATCCGACCTCTCGATTGAAAGCACAACATCAATTCGAAATAGATATTTTGGCTATGCCAAAGCATTAAAAGCACATGGGAAATATGAAAAAGAAGATGTAGTAAAAGCAGGATTTACAGATGAATATCATAGGAGCCACCAAGAGAAACAATATGAGACGATTATTAATGAGTTGCTAAAAAGTGAAGTTACCGGAATAATTGCAGTCAATGATTTAGTGGCAACATACTTGATGCGAACGGCTATTAATATGGGTGTTTTAGTGCCAGAGGATTTATCGATTATTGGCTTTGATGATTTGGAAATGTCAAAACATTTACAAGTTCCATTAACAACAATTAGACAGGATTTTGATAAGATCGGGCAAAGCGCCGCTGAATTAATCATCGACATTATAGAGACCCAGAATTATGAATATCAACAGGTTAAACTTCCGGTTTCTATTATTGAAAGGCAATCATGTTCAAAAAAAAAGTAAATATAAAAAGGAGACTAGTCATTTAGTCTTCTTTTTTTGAAATTAAATATAACTTTTTGGTAAAAATGTTGACATCAAATAAAAATAGATATATAATATGGTATGTAATAACTGCGAACAATGATTAAAAGCAATAATTGAATATGACAACTTGCTTTTATGAACAAACTAAGGAGGATTAGAGATGAAAAAAGTGTTGGGAATAGTTTTGCTAGTAATGATCTTGACAGTTGGGTGTGCTAATGATACGAATAGCACCGGTGGAAGTGAAGAGGGAGAACAAAACAAGGAAGCAAACACGAAAAATGAGATGGTAATTAATGTGACTTACAAAGAAGTTGATGGATATGATGAATGGCTTGAGGCGTCAAAGGCTGAATTTGAAGAAACATATCCGGGTATAAAAGTTAAATTATCAAAAATGTCAAGTAATGAAGGGGATTATAATACGAAAACTTCATTGATGTTGCAGTCAGATGATACCATCGATGTTATGGTTGTAGACAGCTTTTTAGCACCTTCTTTGGTGGCGACAGGAAGTTTGGCAGAATTGCCAGTGGAATCATGGGAAGACTGGGAATCAGAATATCCGTCTAATATAAGGGAAGGAATGTCCTTTGGCGGTAATGTATATGCAATACCTTACACAACAGATACAAGAGGTTTATATTATAATGCGGATATTTTTAATGAGGTAGGGATACAAACACCTTGGGAACCAAGAAGTTGGGATGAGGTCATTGCTACAGTTGAAAAATTACATGAAGCAGGTATAGCCTATCCAATATGGATGAATGGGTCAAAAGCTCAAGGGGAAGGAACGACCATGCAAACGTTTGAAATGTTGTTGGCAGGGACCAATGACTGGTTGTACGAAGATGATAAATGGGTTGTTACATCACAAGGGTTTCTGGATGCATTAACATTTATTGAAAAACTTTATAATATGGGAATATATGAAAACACAGAATTAGCTACGATGCTTGACGCTAATAGTTGGCAAGTATTAAATGAAAAAATGCCGGCTAGCCAAGAAGTTGCAATTGCTTTAGATGGTAATTGGAAAAGTGGAGATTGGATAAAGGCATTGCCAGATACCCACCAAGATGTAATAAAAATCACACCAATGCCAAATAAAGATGGTAATGGATTTGCTTCTATGAGTGGCGGGTGGACATTAGCTGTTCCTGAAATGTCAGATGCTAAAGAAGAAGCCTTTAACTTTATTAAAATAGCCTTAAATAAAGAGAATATTTTGAATTTTTCATTAGCGGGTGGCGACATGGCCGTACGAAAAGATGTAGCGCAGAATGCAGACTATACTGAACAAAATATTTATAGAGCTCAAATGAGTGAATATACGGAATATACAAAGTTTAGACCGGGGGTTGAAGCTTATCCAAGTGTTTCTATTGAAATTCAAGCAGCTGTTGAGTCTGTCATTACAGGACAAATGACAGCAGAAGAAGCGATGATGGTTTATGCGGAGAATGTAAAATCAATTGTAAATGAAGACGAATATGTAAGTAAATAATTACATATATTTTCATAGGGAGCATCAGCTCCCTATGTTATATGGAGGGAACAATGATTGAAAAGAGAAAAATCAAAACAACAATTCTATTTTTACTACCGTCATTGTTATTAATCTTTGTATTTTTTGCTTTACCTGTATTTGTGACAATTTTTTATTCGTTTACAAATAAAACGTTAGTAGGAGTTAAAGCAATTAATTGGGACTTTGTAGGAATAGAAAATTATAAGTTTATGTTTACAGATAAGAGATTTTTTATATCACTTAAAAACACGATAGTATTTTTGTTTTTTTCTGCACTAGTCGGGCAACAGGTCCTTGGCTTCGCTTTGGCATATATGATGCAAAAAAAGAATGCACTTTTAAGACGGTTTGTTGGAACATCGGTATTATTAGGTTGGGTAACCCCAGAAGTTGTTGTATCTTTTATCTTTTTTGCTTTTTTAAATACAGAAGGTTCTTTAAACTCCTTTTTGGGCGTCTTTAATATCAAGCCCATAGCTTGGTTGTTTGACCATGCCATGTTAGCCATAATTTTTGCGAATATATGGCGAGGAACAGCGTTTTCAATGCTAATTTTTCAATCTGCATTAGGTAACGTTAGCGAAAGTGTCAAAGAATCTGCGCGAATTGATGGTGCCAATACGCGACAAGTTCTTTTCCGAATAATTATACCTTTGATTTCAGGATCAATTGTAACGAATACAATTTTAATTACCTTGCAGACTATTGGATTATTCGGATTAATATATGCATTGACAGGCGGAGGCCCAGGCTATGATACAACGACGGTGCCTATATATATGTATAACAAAGCGTTTTCAGCGTACCAATTAGGATATGGAACAGCAATGGCAATTATTCTAGTGCTATTTGGAATGTTAATGAGTGTATTCTACATGCGAAGTTTTAAAAGAAACGACTAGGAGGCCGAGATGAAAAAAATAATGAAAAATTATTCTCAACATGTAGTATTAATAATAATTGCGCTTATGTTTATATGGCCCATGCTGTGGCTGCTTTTTGCATCATTTGATAAAACTGGACCGTTAACTATAAAAGTGCCGGATCAAATAACTCTTGATAATTATATTGAGGTTGTAACCAATCCAATGAATTTTAGGGCTTTTTTAAATAGTTTTATTATTTCATTTAGTCAAGCGACAATGGTTGTTATTCTTGCAATATTAGCCTCATATCCATTATCTAGGTTTTCAATAAAAGGAAAATCAAAGATTCTGTATTCTATATTGTTTCTAAATGGATTGCCCATTACAGCAATAATGGTTCCTGTGTACATGGTGTTTTTTCGACTAAAAATAACAAACTCAATCATATCAACAACTTTATTCTTAGTGGCAACAGCCTTACCATATAGTATTTGGATGATGAAAAATTTTATGGATGATGTGCCAAAAACATTAGAAGAGGCAGCTTGGATTGATGGGGCAGGTATTATTCAAACAATTATTCATGTCATTTTCCCGGTTATTCTTCCTGGAGTTATGGTTGTTTTTATATTTACTTTTTCCGGTAGCTGGGGGAACTTTTTTGTGCCGTTTATATTGCTAAGTTCTGTTGAAAAAATACCGGCGTCTGTTTCGATTTATCAATTTTTCGGAGCCCATGGACAAGTTGTGTATGGACAATTAGCAGCGTTTTCCTTATTATATACAATGCCAATTGCAATACTCTACTTTTTATCCCAAAAATTTATGTCCCAAGGATTTGCATTAAGTGGTGCCATTAAGTAAAAAACAGGAGGAAACATATGGATACAACATTTTTTTATATACAGCAATTAGAAAAACGTATTAATGAATTAGAAAGTTTTAGATATAGAAACAAGTTAGAAATTAATCGCTTTTTAGTGAAAGAAGATTTAGAACAAATAATTAATCCCAAAGTGCCTAAATATGAAGAACAAAAGGAAATCATAAAAAAAGATTTTTGGTCAGGTCGGGATAAGTATCTTTGGCTGCACTCAGATATTTCTTTGCCGGAAGCGTTTATTGGAAAAAATATTGTTGGGTATTTTGATTTTGGAAATACCGGCGTCGGTAATAATTCGTCTTTTGAATCAATGATCTATTTAAATGGAAGTGAATATCAAGGTGTAGACTCTAACCACAAAGAAGTATTTTTTGATTTAAAGGAATGTGGAAGGTCATTTGAACTTGACTTTAGATTGTGGAGCGGATTAGAAGGCGGCGGGAAAAAACAGGACCAATACCATCAGTTTAAAGAAGCCTTTATAGCAGAGTTGGATCAAGCGACCGACGATCTATACTATATGGGAAAGAATATAATTGAAACGATTCATGTCTTAACGGATGAAGACCCCATGCGCTATAAAATGGAAAATATCTTAAAAGAAGCAATGAAAAAGGTAGACTACACAAACATACAATCAGACCTGTTTTATGAATCTATAAAAAATGCATGTGATTATTTAAATGCGTCAATTGATAAACTCGACAGAAAAGACTTAATTGATATAATTTGTGTAGGCCATACACACATAGATGTTGCTTGGTTGTGGCGGTTAAAGCATACGAGAGAAAAGATATCCAGATCTTTTTCTACTGTTTTAAATCTAATGGATCAATATGAAGAATATTATTTTCTTCAAACCCAAGCACAATTATATGAATATATAAAAAGTGATTTCCCAGAGATTTATGCACGCATAAAAGAAAAAATCAAAGAAGGAAAATGGGAGCCATCCGGATCGATGTGGGTTGAGGCAGATTGTAATTTAACAAGTGGTGAGTCCATTGTTCGACAGATATTATATGGTAAGAAATTTTTTAAGGATGAATTTGATTTTGAAAATACATTTTTGTGGTTGCCGGATGTGTTTGGATACAGTTGGGCCTTACCGCAAATTCTAAAAAAATCCGGAATAGATACTTTTATAACAACCAAGATATCTTGGAACGAAGTTAATCGTATGCCCAATGATACTTTTATCTGGCGAGGCATTGACGGAAGTGAGATATTGACACATTTTGTAACGACGCCGGATGTAGATTCAACAACAAAGTTTTACACTTACAATGGAAACATCAAGCCCCAAATAGTCAAAGGCATCTGGAATAATTATCGAAATAAAGATGTTAACCAATCCTTGCTTTTATCCTATGGATATGGCGATGGTGGTGGAGGCGTTAATCGAGATATGTTGGAGAATCGAAGAAGAATCGATAAACTTCCTTCTATGCCGGTAACAAAAACAGGAACGGTTACAAAGTATTTGAAGAAATTACACGAAGACCTTAATGCAGAAGAGAATTTAGGGCACATGGCAGTATGGGATAATGAATTATACCTTGAATTTCATAGAGGAACGTACACATCACAAGCATATAACAAATTGATGAATAGAAAACTTGAATTAGCCTATAGAGATGCAGAAATATTATCCGTCTTTTCCTGTATTAATAAAAAGGATTTGGCGTTTTATCCGGCTCAATCGCTTTACCAAGGATGGAAAATCATTTTAAGAAATCAATTCCATGATATTATTCCGGGGTCAAGTATTCAAGAGGTATATGAAGATTCACGACAAGAATACAAAGAAGCTGAACAGATTGTCAGTGAGATATTTGATGACCTTGCTGGGGCTGATCAGTCAAATGTATCTATCACCAATACAGCCCTATGGAATCGAGATGAACTTATTTGTATTGAGGATAATGCTTATCAAGATTTACAATTAGTTGATTTGGACAATCGACCCTTGATGCGACAAATCTCCGAAAATGCATGCTATTTTCATGTAGATTCGATTTCGCCTCTTGAAACAAAAAATTATCAAGTGAAAAAAGAAGCAATTCTAGAGGACCGTCAAAGTGAAAGCCAATTTACCTATAAAAGCAATAGCGTTGAAAGTAAGCATTGTAAAATTACATGGAATAGTGAAGGACAGCTTACGGAAATTTTTGATAAGTCAAGTAATCAAAATATTCTCAAAGGAACAGGGAATGAATTGCAGATTTTCGAAGATAAGCCAAGAGAGTATGATGCTTGGGAATTGGAAGCGACAATCGATGATAAAAAAGAAATTATTCATAATTTTACAGGAGCTAATCTGATCTCGGAAGGTCCGTTATTTATTAAAATACGTTTTGGTTGGAAATATAATAAAACAACAATTATACAAGATATGATTTTGTATCATCATTCCAAACGGATTGATTTTGCGACCCGAGTTCAGTGGCAAGAAAGAGATAAGGTATTAAAGGTTGCCTTTCCGGTAGATGTACGAGCGATTAATGCAAGATATGATATACAGTTTGGAAGTGTTGAGCGACCAACTCATAGAAGTACATCATGGGATGCAGCTAAATTTGAAGTAGTCGGGCATCAGTGGGCCAACATAGAGGAAAAAGGCTTAGGAATCGCTTTATTGAATAACTGCAAATATGGTTATGATATCAAAGAAAATACAATGCGGTTGACATTATTAAAATCACCGACTTTTCCTGATCCAACAGCAGACCTAGGTGAACAGCATTTTACCTATAGTTTATTTGTCCATCAAGAAGCATGGAATCAGTCAAGAGTAATTGAAGAAGCCTGGAGTTTAAATGCCCCGTTAAGAGCCATTAAAGGTGATATCAATTTGTGCCAAGGAAGCGAAAGACTTTTCGAAGTTTATGGTTCAGGCGTAGCGTTAGATACCATTAAGAAGACAGAGAGCGAAAACAAAGTTTTAATTCGACTTCATGAAATGTATGGTGGAAAAAGTGACATTCAGTTAGAATGTAACTTTGAAGTAAAAAGTTGGTGTGAGTGTGATTTAATGGAAAATTCCATTGGAGAACAAACAAAGACGTCAACAATAGAGATGAAATTCAAACCTTTTGAAATCAAGACATATATTATTGAAGTATAAGGGCTTGAATGTATTCCAAATCGTCACTTTGATGCTTGTATTCATTAAATGATATACTATACTAATAATGTGTTTTTTATAGTTTCTGCATTGCAAGAACACCTGATTTTTGTGTATAATACAATCATAACCTGGTTCTTGATAACGGATTAAAGTTAGGAGATGTATATGGGGACAATATATATTCAGTGGGATGTTATACGTTCATTTGTTGAAGAGGTTTTTGTGGGATATGGTATTCCTAGAGAAGATGCCAAGATTTGTACAGATGTTTTGATTGCTTCGGATACAAAAGGAATTGATTCACACGGAGTCAACCGATTTAAACCAATCTATTTAGATCGAATTAAGGCAGGCATTCAAAAACCGGTTACAGAATTTGAGATTCTTAGAGAGACGCCGACAACAGCAGTTGTGGATGGACATGATGGGATGGGACAAGTCATTGGATATAAGTCCATGTCCATGGCAATTGAAAAAGCAAAAAAATATGGTATGGGAATGGTTGCAGTAAGAAATTCAACACATTATGGCATTGCCGGATACTATGCAGAAATGGCAACAAAGGCAGGGTGTATCGGAATTACAGGAACAAATGCCAGACCATCTATTGCTCCAACCTTTGGCGTAGAGAATATGCTGGGAACCAACCCATTAACGGTCGGCATGCCGACGGATGAAGAATTCCCCTTTATACTTGATTGTGCAACATCTATTACCCAAAGAGGAAAAATCGAATATTTTGCTCGTGTAGGCAAGGATACACCCAAAGGAATGGTTTTGGATCGTCAAGGTCAAGCTATGACGGATTCAAACCAGATTTTACAGGATTTGGTAGATGAAAAAGCTGCTTTAGCACCATTAGGAGGTATCGGTGAAGAACTCGCCGGATACAAAGGTTATGGATATGCAACCGTGGTTGAGATATTATCCGCGGCATTGCAACAAGGGAAATTCTTGAAAATGCTAACAGGATTATCAGAGAGTGGAGAAAAAGTTCCCTATCATTTAGGGCATTTCTTCATTGCTATCGATACAGAAGCATTTATGGGTCTAGACAGTTTCAAAAAGACTGCAGGAGATATTTTGCGAAGCTTAAGAGGATCCAAGAAAGCGCCTGGATATGATCAAATTTTTACAGCAGGTGAAAAAGAGTATTTAGCTTGGCTTGAACGAAAAGATAAAGGCGTTCCCATTAATGAAGCGGTTCAGCAAGAATTAATTGCTGTACGGGATGAATTATCCCTTCATCAGTTTACATTTGAATTTGAATAAAGTTACTGCCACCGGGTAGAGAGATGCATAAAGCATTCGTAGCATATCGTTAGGTCTTAGAAGATATGTCACGGATGCTTTTTTTGGAGGAAAAGGAATTATGAATATTTGGCACTCATTAAAGAATTTATCAGCATTTGAAAGAATATTATGGCTAACATCGGTGATTTTTGTCTGGGGTTCATTTATGTTATCAAATCAAAATGATTGGATGACTATTGTAGCCTCTTTAATTGGCGTAACGGCCTTGATATTTGTTGCCAAGGGTGATGTGGTCGGACAGATATTAACTATTATGTTTAGTCTCATATATGGGGTAATTTCCTATCGATTCAAGTACTATGGTGAAATCATTACCTATCTTGGAATGACGGCTCCCATTGCCCTTTTATCAGTCATCACATGGCTCAAACATCCTTATTCCAAACAAGAAGTTAAGGTGAGTGAGCTTACTAAAAAACAAGCTATAATCCTTACCATACTTACGATTGTTGTAACAACGTTTTTAGGAATGGTTTTAAAAAAATTAGGGACAAGCAACTTAGAGTTAAGTGTTGTATCTATAGCGACAAGCTTTGTGGCATCAAGTTTAATGATGTTACGCAGTCATTATTACGCCATAGCATACGCGACAAATGATTTTGTGCTCATCATTCTTTGGAGCTTGGCAAGTTTAGTAGATAGTATGTACCTACCTATGGTCATTTGCTTTATCGTTTTTTTGGTCAATGATCTCTATGGATTTATCAATTGGAAAAGAATGAAAAACGACCAATGTAGTGAAGTGATTTTCGTAGGAGAAGACATGTAAGAAAATGTTTTGTGTTGACAAGAGTGATAAACTTTGTTATGATATCTTGATGATAACGATAATCAAAATCAATTAAAGAGAGGTGTTATATTGGCAAGAAACCGTGAACCAAGATTTAAAAAATGCAGAAGTCTTAACTTAAATGTGTGTGGACATCCGAAAGCAATGAAACGTAGTGTGCCATCACAAGCAAGAGATCGAAGAAAGTTATCTCCATATGGAGAGCAACTCTTAGAAAAACAACGACTTCGTGGATATTATGAAGTTTTAGAAAAGCAATTTAGAAATTATGTAGATAAGGCATTAGCGAGTCCTGAACTAACCGGAGAAAAACTCGTTGCGGACCTTGAGTGTCGTTTGGATAATATGGTCTATCGTATGAACTTTGGAGCTTCTATTCGACAAGCACGTCAAATCGTTACCCATGGAAATATTTGGGTCAATGGAAAAAAAGTAGATCGCCCTTCTTATGCGCTATCTGTCGGTGATGTCGTCGAGATTAAAGATAGAGCAAAAGACGTCGCCATCTATAAACATAATTTTCATGAAAAAGCTATTTATAACTTACCCTATATAGAATATGATTTAGAAGGATACAAGGCTGTCTTAGTTGAAAACCCAACACGAGAAAACATTCCTATCGAAATCAATGACCATCTTGTTGTAGAATATTATTCAAGTCGATAATGCCTATATATAAAATTATTCTCTGATTCATTTCGTCGAGTGTCTCTAAGCGTGTGAAAAAAGAGTATATATGAATGCATGGTTGGAAAATATGAACTTTTCATCAATCGATGTAGTTCTTAGTCGAAAAAGTGGTTGGAGCAAGTCAAGGATTCCGTTGTCTGAACGAAGTGAGTTAGGAATCCGTTGCTTTGGCCACTTTTTTGGCGTTAGAACTCCACGATGCAATGAAGCCGTGAATATTTTTCAACCATGCATTACAAGATATATACCTTCCTTTTATTGCGAAGTACTTTTTATCACCTGCCTCAAGGTATCTTTATATCGCACTCGTCTTGAACTAATCTCAGCACCACCATCGTGTGGCGTCATGATGACGTTGTCGAATTGGTGCAAGTTGTAATTTGAAGGATACATAAATGGTTGATCTTTTGACGGGTAACAATACCAGACATCAGATGCAAATCCATATAGGCCAATATTTTTCAATGTATTATATAAGGCATCTTCATCGATAATCGGACCACGTGCGACATTTACCAATGTTTTATCTTTTAATGGGGTAAGAACAGATTGATTGATGGAGCCAAGCGTGGCGTCATTCAGTGGAACGGTGACGACCATAATGTCACACCAATCAGCAAGCGTTTCGAGTGTTGGAAAGTTTATCGTATCTTCATAAGTACGATTTTTATATTCTAAAATACCGACAGAGCATGCAAAGGGTTTTAATAAATCGTGTAGGTGTTTTCCGATATGACCATATCCATAAATGGCAACTTTCTTATGAAAAAGACTATTCCAAAATTCGGTGTAATGTCCTCGGCCATCTCTAGACCAATCCCTTTGGACCAACTTTTGATGCGAGAATAACAACTTTCCTTGCAAGGCTAAAAGCAAAGCTAGAGCCCGTTCTGCGATAAAGGGTGCGTGGGATGAGGTATTATGAACGTGAATCTTATGTGAATGCAATAGATCCAGATCAAGTCCGTCTAGACCCGTATAGGGTACAAAAATATGCTGTATATTCGGAAGATTATCCAAATCTTTTTCCGAAAACTGACCGGAAATAAGATGTGTAATCTCTTCGCGAACGACATTATCTTGACGTTGAAGAAGAATGGGTGTGACGTCGTTAGATTCGTGCTCGCTAAAGTCATTTTCTAATAAATCAGTAATGAGCGTATATTCATGTTTATTTAATATCCCAAGTTTAATCATAGTATTCCTCCTTGAAAATTTTCATGTTATTCCTATTATACCATTAATATGTGGTAAAATAGAAAATATTCGAATTGAAGGATAAAGGGGGACTTATTATGTTGTTTTTTTTATATATTCTAATCATTGCTTTAATCATCTATGTGGTCATATTAGGGAATAAAGTCCATTGGCTTGAAAAGCAAATGAAGGAAAGGGATATAAAGCGGAAAGAGATAGATGAATCGAAGGCAGAGCGCCAATATAGACCTTTAGAACAATTGGAAAAAGTTCAGGAAGTTTCTGAAAAACAGGTTATAAAAAAACCGAAGAAACAAGTTCGACTGAATTTTTCAATGGCTTCAGTCTTAAGTAAAATGGGGATCGCTTTAGTATTGATTGGAATAGGCTTTCTATTTAAATGGGGCTATGACCAAGGGTTTATCACAGAATTTATAACAGTAATTTTTGGTGTGATTATTGGCTGGGGGCTTATTGCCTTTGGTCGAATAGCGTATAATAAGAATCGAAATCTTGTTTCTCAAGTTGTGTATGGAGGTGGAATTGCGACCTTATATATCACGGTTTATGGTGCATATGCAGTCTATGAAATGTTAAATGACATCCTAGCTTTTTTATTTTTAATTCTAGTAAGTCTTATTGCTTTTTATATTTCCTTAACGCATCAAAAATTATCCCTATCGATTACAGCCCTATTAGGAAGTCTTATTATTCCCTTGCTAGTTGATGTTCAGTTTATCGGATTCTTTGGCTTTGGCTTATATCTTGTTTCACTAGCAATATTTAACGGACTTATATTTTATTACAAAAGATGGCGAAGTCTACAATTGCTGACTATTATTGGTATTTACATTGTTCTCTTCATTGTGACCGGCCAAGTTGTTTTATCAAATCAACAAAAAACTGAACTTGGAATCTTATTTTTTGTTTTGTATGCCATCTTTAATGGACAAGATTTAATCATGGCATTTAAAAAACGCCTTAAGGAAAAGGACCTATGGATGACCAGTGTCTTATTGATTATTATTCCTTTATTTACAATTTTGGTGACAAAAAATCTTTTAGATTGGTCGGTTAACGGTTGGACCCTTTTGTTTGCAGGGATTGCTCTTGCATATTTTGTTGGTTCTTATGTTTACTTTAAAATCCAGGGTGAAGATATGATCAATAATTCCACACTTGTGATGATGGCTATTTTTATATATTTTGGGATTATTCAGTTTTTTGAAGGTCGACTTGAATGGATGATTCTCATCATTATGGCGCATGTGTTTTTCTTTTTTTATCATTGTCGAAAAGAAGCGGTTTTTCAATGGATTGGCCATGGTGTCAGTTTGATTGCTTGGGTGACCGTTATCATTAATACCCTTGACCGATTCGATGAATTTGCTTATTCATTCGAGTATATAGGAACGTCGGTAATGATTTATATACTATTCATTGGATTGTTATATTGGAATAAAACATGGATTAGAAAAATATATAGCAGCGGTATCTTTTTTGGATACGGAACACTCTTTAATGCCTATTATGCAAATCACGTAATGGATGAAGGCTATCGCTTATTCGCATTTGCAGTTCTTACATTTGCAATGATTGTCATTGTGTGGTTTGCCAACCGTAAAAAGGCCTTGTTTTTTTCCTATACCTTACCGGCATACGGATTTATCCTGTTCTTGATTCGCCTAGCAGTAACATGGGATTTTGTTCTTGAAATGGAAGAGTATTGGATCTACACACTCATGTTTATGGGAATCGTCATTTTTGCAATAGGAGTATTCATGCGAAGACAAGAACAAGGCGAGGGCTACTTATATGAAATCTTAGGTTCCCTCATTATTCTATGGGGAGCCTTTGTGGATACCATTGATCTGACTCAAGAAACTATTTATGGTCTGCTAGCCTTAGGCTTGGCACTTACTATTATGGAACTTACGATTTGGTATGTTTTTAAGAAAAAAGATATTCTTATTTTGGTTTATCGAGGCATTTTCTTTGCCATCTATTTATTCGGACTGACTTACCAAGTGTTTGACTATGAATTTGAATGGATAAAATTTGCGGCAGAAGTTGTTGTATTGCTAATTTTTATTTGGCATTTGTATCGAACATCGAAAAAGCAGATTTTAAATTATTTAATCATATCAGGTGTGTTTTATGTATATACTTACGGCGCCTTTAGGGAAGTGGCGACAGGACTTGTGACCTTGTTTTGGGCAGCAATGGGTGTTGGCGGCTTGATTTATGGAATTATTAAGAGGAATCAACAGTTCTCCTACGTGGCATTAGGACTGGTTGTTTTTGTTGCGGGGCGCCTTGTGCTAATCGATTTAGCCTCGGTTGAAGTCTATTGGAAAGTGATTACATCCATGGTGTTTGGCGGAGCCTTATTGGCCATTAGTTATTTTCTGCAACCCTACTTTGACCGATAGATTATTACGAAAACAATCTTTACATAAAAGGAGTTTTTATATGAATAAGTTTAAATTTAGTAGTAAAAGAATTATCTTTATCACACTAATTGTGATGGCAATTGGAATCGCTTTTGTAAGTATGTATTTTGGTGCCGCAAAGTATATTATGCCAATGTTTATATCCTATTTTAGTAATCCATGGATTCCAATATTAAATACGTTACCAATTATTATGATTATTCTATGTGTTTATTCCCTTTCTAACCGTGTTTGGTTCAGTTTTTTACTAACAAGTTGTATTACGATTTTAATTAGTTGGGTTAATTATTTTAAAATTGAGTTAAGAAACGACCCGCTTTTAGCAGGGGATTTGGTATTTATTAATGAGTCAAAAAATATGCTTTTACAGTATAAGGTTTATCCGAATTATAAAATGGTGATTACGGTTGTAGCCATACTAATTATTACGATTATGTCTGTTTTTCTATTTAGGAAAGGGATATTATCTCGAAAAGAAAGAATAATTTTATTTTTTTCTATTGTTATTTGTTCAATACTTTTGGGGAATTTTCTATATAGCAATGATAAATTATACCAAAGCATAGAAAATTATTCGCTGGCTAATCGATGGAATGCAACGGAGGACTACATTAGCAGAGGGGTTGTTTATCCATTTTTAGCAAGTATTAAAACGAGTATCAATCAAGCTCCGAAAGGATATTCGAAGCAAGAAGTAATAAAGATTTTAGATGCATATGAAGACGGAGAAATAGCAGACGATAAAAAAGTGAATATCATTTCAATTATGCTTGAAGGGTATAGTGACTTTAGTCATCATAAGCAATTAGATTTTTCGGAGAATCCATATGAATTTTATCACCAACTAGAGAAAGAATCTTATACCGGAAATTTGATTAACAATGTGTTTGCAGGAGGGACGGTATCGACAGAACGTGGATTTTTGACGGGATACACATCCTTGCCAAACTTTAGAAGGCAGGTAGATACATACGTATGGTACCTACGTGATCAGGGATATTATACAGAAGGCAGTCACCCTTATTATAACTGGTTTTATAATCGGATGAATGTCAATCCATATTTAGGATTTGAGAATTACTACTATCTTGAAAATTATTATTCGGGAAAAAAAGATACGCATTATATGCGAGATGAACTTTTGTTTGAAGAGATTCTGGGTTTTTATGAAAAGGGGAAAAAAATGGACCGACCGTATTTTTCTTTTTCAGTGACTATGCAAAATCATGGACCTTATGAAAAGACGTATGAAGGAATGCCTTATATTATTAATAAAGGATATTGTGAAGAATCATCAGCTATTATGAATAATTACTTACAGGGGATTGATCAAACAACAGAGTCCTTAGAAAAGATGGTTAATACTCTTAAAAGTGACACGGAACCGGTGGTGCTTATAATCTTTGGTGACCACAAGCCATGGTTAGGCGATGCAAATAGTGTTTATCACGAGCTGGGGATAAATATTGATTTAAGTACGGAAGAAGGATTTTATAATTATTATGGGACACGTTATTTAATATGGGCAAATGCTTCTGCAAAAGAAAGCCTTGATAATGATTTTCTTGGTGAAGGTCCGGATATAGGGTCATATTTCTTAATGAATGAATTCTTTATATTAGCAGGTTATGAAGGACCGAAATTTATGAAATATTCTAATACGATTAAAGAGGAATTTTCGGTTATACATAGTCAAGATGCATGGGTTAAAGACGATGGATTTGTACGTGAACTTGATAAAACTGAGCATGAAACACTTCGCAAGTTTAATCATGTCCAGTACTATTTAAAAACGAAAAATTAAAATATTAGTACGAATATTACCTTGACGCTCACAAGGCTTTGTGATACTCTTTATCCGTAACATAATTTCATAAGAACGCTAGGGGGGCCGGAAATGCCGGCTGAGATAAAGACCATTGTCTTTGACCCTTGACCTGATTCGGATCATGCCGACGTAGGAAAGCTTAAGTCAAATATAGGGCTATTATACAGGTTAAACATGTATAATAGCTTTTTCTTGTTTTTCTTTCAAAGCAATTCTAAGTTTTGCCAAAACTGCATAAACCGAATCATCAAATCATTCAGAAGATGGAGGTTATGATGAAAAATGTATCATTGAAACTATCAATTTCAGGACTGCTTATTGCATTAGGTGTTGTACTTAGTACCTTTTATATTCCGTTTGGGGTATCAAAGTGTTTTCCGGTACAACATTTTATTAATGTCATAGGTGCAGTCATGTTAGGCCCTGCTTACGCTGTTATCAATGCATTTTTAATATCATTGATACGCAATATGTTAGGGATGGGATCCTTGTTAGCTTTTCCGGGAAGCATGATTGGTGCTGCACTGGCAGGATTATTCTATCGCTTTTTTTCGAATCACCGTACTGCTTGTCTTGGAGAACTTATCGGAACAGGACTCATTGGAGGTGTCGTAGCAGGGTTGGTCGCAAGTTATGTGATGGGTAATCCGGTTGGACTTTTTTTCTTTATTATTCCTTTTGGGATTAGCGCATTTGTCGGTAGTGGATTCTCATTAATTCTTTTTGAGGTCACGGATTTATTAAAAGTTATGAGAGGGTGGAAAGAAAAAATATGAAAAATGTTTTGACCATTGCCGGTTCGGATTCTTCCGGCGGAGCAGGAATTCAAGGGGATCTTAAAACGATTGCATCCTATGGACATCATGGACTAACAGCTATTACGGCAGTGACGGCTCAAAATTCCCAAAAAGTAGGTCATATTGAGCCGATACAGGTGGATAAACAATTGCAGATTATGGATGAAGATTTTCGGATATCCGCAATCAAAATCGGTATGCTTTATTCGGTGGAAAATATCCTCTCAGTCAGTCGATGGATTGATGACCGCAACTGCCCCATTGTTTTAGACCCTGTTATTTGTTCATCAACAGGTCAACAACTCATTCAGGCGGACGCCTTAAAAGCTGTAAAAAAATTATTGCATAAGGTATCCCTCATAACACCGAATCGCTTTGAAGCGGAAATGTTAACAGGCAATAAAATCAAGGAAAGAGCAGATATGGAAGCTGCATGCAAAAAAATGGTTCACTTGTATAAGACGCCGGTCCTATTAAAGGGAGGTCACTTTGATGATGCCGAACAGGCCATTGATTTTTTCTACGACGGAAAGACGATTCAAACATTTGCTGAAAAACGCCTAGAGAGTGAATGTACCCATGGTACCGGGTGCTGTTTGTCATCTGCAATTGCATGTGAGCTAGCGGCGGGGAAAGACATATACAGGGCAATCGTTGGAGCAAAAACAAGGGTAACCAAAGCGATACGCTATGGTTATCGAACTGGCCAAGGTGAGGGGGTTGTCAATGCACTTGAAATATAAGGCGCCGAGGATTCATTTTTTGACAAATTATGTCACCATGAACGATGTGGCAAATATGTGTATTGCATCGGGTGGCCGCCCAATAATGTCTGAAGCGGTATCAGAATTTGAAGCCATTATTTCCAAAGTCGATGGTGTCGTTCTCAATATCGGAACGGCAGATGAATTACGGTTTGAAAAGCTTCATCAAGCCCATCAGATTGCTAAAGCCTTAGATAAGCCGCTTCTTTTAGACCCGGTTGGATGTAGCGCAAGTCAATTTCGTTTAAATCATTCTTTAAAACTGTTAAAGGATGGTGGAGTATCGATTTTAAAATGTAATAGTCAGGAAGCGAAAACTTTGCTTGATGAAGAAGTCAGTTCCGTGTTTTATGGTGTGGATAGCCAAGCCTTGAATCCTGAACAAGTAAAAATATGGGCGAATAAGCTGTGGAAAAAATATGAACCATTTAATAAAAAAATCATTGTAATCATAACCGGAGCGACGGATTACATCGTATCCGATGATGGATGCGACGAGGTTACCGGAGGGAGTATTTTACAACAAGGCATTACTGGAACAGGATGCATGTTAAATAGTCTCTTGATGACACGTTTTTACGGGAGAAATAGCAGGCATCATAGCCTGATGAAAGCGCTTGAATGTATGAAACGAAGCAGTGAATGCGCCGCCGCGTGGATTCATAATCAAGGCCATTTAGGTAGCTATAAACAAGGGCTCATTGATGAAGTGGGGGCAAGAAGTAGGCCAATCTATTTGATTACACAAGAAACCACAAATGCCCAAGACTTTAAATCCTTTTGTTTGACAAAAACAGAAGTTGCCCTTCAATCCGGAATCGGATATTTGCAATATCGTGTCAAAAATAAGTCGTGGGAAGAAAAGATTCAGGAAAGTCAAGAGTTACAAGGATTGGCCAGAAAGTACGGAGCGACATTTATTATTAATGATGACATTAAGTTAGCTAAGGCAATTGGAGCCGACGGTGTTCATTTAGGAGCTCAAGATATGACCGTTTGCGAGGCTCGAAAAGAACTAGGACATTCTGCAGTTATTGGGGCGACAGCAAAAACACTAGAGCAGGCACGTCAGGCAGTGATTGAAGGTGCAGACTATCTTGGGGTGGGAGCACTTTTTCCTTCATCGACCAAGCGGGATGCCATTGCTATGGACCTATCTACATTAGCATCTATATATCAACATGTTTCCTTGCCGTTATATGGTATTGGTGGAATTACACCTAAGAACTTGACCTTTGAACATACCAGATATTTGGATGGTGTCGCCATGGTTTCATCTCTTTATCAAGAAAAAACAGAAAACATATCAACCATGATTCATCAAATCAAACAATCATTCTAGGAGGAAAAAAGCAAATGGAAAAAGTACAAACATATACAACACAAATGAACGCTGCAAGACAGGGGATCATCACGGAAGCTATGCGAATTGTAGCTAAAAAAGAAAATATGGACGTTGAAGTTATTCGGGAGCGAGTGGCTAAAGGAACGATTGCAATTCCGGCAAATCGTAATCACTTGTCCATTAATCCGGAAGGTGTCGGTCAAGGATTGCGTACAAAAATGAATGTTAATTTAGGCATCTCCAAAGATTGTAATGATCCTGAGATGGAACTTGAAAAAGTTCGCGTGGCTCTGGAAATGGGCGTTGAAGCAATCATGGATTTAAGTAATTACGGAAAAACGGAGCAATTTCGTAAAGAATTAATCGATATGTCCGGGGCGATGATTGGAACAGTGCCGGTTTATGATGTTTTTGGTTTTTATGAAAAAGAGCTAAAAGATGTCAAGCCGGAAGATTTCCTAGGTATGGTACGTAAACACGGGGAAGACGGCGTGGACTTTGTAACCATTCATGCTGGAATGAATAAGGCGGCATCGGAGACTTTTCTTAAAAATCGTCGATTAATGAATCTTGTATCACGAGGTGGCTCCTTAATGTTTGCATGGATGCGATTGACAGGACATGAAAATCCATACTATGAGCATTTTGATGAGCTGCTAGACATTTGTGCGGAGTTTGATATTACTTTAAGCTTGGGTGATGCATGCCGTCCCGGTGGATTAGCGGACTCAACAGATGCCAGCCAGATTCATGAACTCATCACATTGGGAGAATTAACTAAACGTGCGTGGGAAAAAGACGTTCAAGTCATTATTGAAGGTCCGGGTCATATGTCTATGGATGAGATTGAAGCTAATGTCTTGTTAGAGAAAAAGCTATGCCACGGAGCACCCTTTTATGTCTTAGGACCTTTGGTTACAGATATAGCTCCCGGATATGACCACATCACAGGAGCAATTGGAGGCGCTATAGCAGCTTCGGCCGGCGCGGACTTTTTATGTTATGTTACTCCGGCAGAACATTTACGCCTTCCTACAGTCGAGGATATGAAGGAAGGAATTATTGCAACAAAAATCGCTGCTCATGCGGCAGATATCGCAAAAAAAGTGCCAAAAGCAAGAGATTGGGACAACAAGATGAGTCAGGCAAGAGTTGACCTTGATTGGAAACAGATGTTTGAATTATCCATTGATCCGTCAAAGGCACGTGCATATCGAGAACATGCAGAGCTTGAAGATGAAACGACCTGTTCAATGTGTGGAAAAATGTGCGCAATACGTAATGTCCATGAAGCATTAAAATAAAAAGTTTGACTTTTTTTAAAATTATCGATAAAATTAAATTTAATTAAAATTTTATTGATAGGATGTGAGAGCATGAGATTGAAGTCAAAAGATATTGCTAAATATTTGGGGGTATCTCCGGCAACTGTATCGCTCGCTTTGAATAATAAACCAGGAGTAAAAGAAGAAACGAGAAAAAAAATCTTTGATTACATCGAAAGTTATAACAATGCAGTTTATGTTGAAGCAGAAGAAGCTAGAGGAACGATAGGAAAGATAAGGGCAATTGTATATGTTGGGCATGAAAAGATTATATCCGATACAACATTAAATTTATTGCCTGGAATATTAGCGGAGATTGAAAGAGAAGCAAGATCGCAAGGTTTTGAAAATTCTATCGTATATTTTTATGAAGGTAAAGACGATGTCAAAGATTTGATAAATAGCTGTATTGCCGATCAGATATCCGGGGTTATACTTTTTGCTACAGAAATGCACAATGGAGATTTGAATGCCTTTAAGAAGATGGATATTCCTATTTTGATTTATGACAATGATTTTGATGAAATGTATTTTGACAGCATAGTTATTAATAATCGATTAGCGGTTAAGGTCGGAATGGACTATTTGGCCAAAAGTGGTTTATTAGATGTTGTGTATTTCTATAATTCTTCAAATATATATAATTTTAGTGAAAGAAGAATAGGGTTTCTAGAGTCAAGTAAAAGTCTTTTTCAAATTGATGGAAGAAAAAAAATGATTGAAATGGGAACGGAAATTGATGAAATCTATGATAATGTTACTCATTACTTTCTAAAGGAAAAGAATTTGCCGCAGGCGATATTTTGTGAGAATTATTCTGTTTCTGTTGGAACAGTAACAGCCTTAAAAGATTTGAAGTATAAAATTCCGGAAAATATTTCGATTATTGGTATTGATGAGATCCCCAAATATTTGATGAAGAATTTAAAGTTGACTTGTGTTAAAGTTCTGCATTTGCAACGAGCTACTGCTGCAGTCAAAACTTTGATAAAGAGAATAACGTCTAAGGATAGTGAGCCGGGAATTGTCATGAGTTTTGCACCAATACTTATTGAAGGAGACAGTGTGTTAAAGAGTTAGGTAAAACTAACTCCTTTTTTTTTTTTTTTTTTTTTTTTTTTGAATAATATATTTAATAAGTTTAAAAAACAATTTAAAGAAAAAACTTTGAAAATATATTTGATATTTAAAAAACTATGTATATATGCATAAAAAACATGCGGAAAAGATGGATATATTAGAAAAAATAAATAAAAGCTTGACAACTCAAAAGAAAACTATTAAAATATATTTAAATTCAATTAAATAATATTTAATAATTGTTGAATTTAAAGGGTGTATACCTAATTACTAATTTGATTAAAGAAGAAAAGGAGTGGATTGGTTATGAAAAAGATTTTGGCACTAATGGTGGTATTTTTACTTGTTGTTTCGGCTTTTGCAGGGTGTGGTTCGAATAATTCATCGGCTGATAACAATTCAGAGGCGCAAAGTAATGGTTCACAGGATTCAAGTCCAAATAGTGATTCTACAGAAAAAACAGAACTTACTTTTTGGGAATTATCATCTAAGCAAGAGGCGTTAGAGCAAATGGTTGAAGAATTTAACTCGACGCATTCGGATATTGAAGTTACAGTTTCATACTTTGAAGTAGATGGAATAAAAGATTCTTTAAAAGTAGCTGCTTCTTCAAATACCTTGCCTAATATGTGGTTTAACTGGGGTGGTAGTTTAGGTGGATTCTATGCGGAAAATGATTTGATTTATGATTTATCTGACTACGCAGATTCTCATGGTTGGTATGATTTGTATAATCCCGGCGCACTCAATTTATGTACGTTAGACGGCAAACTAGCAGGGTATCCAAGAAGTTATAACACCATTGGGATGTATTATCGAACAGATATTTTTGAAGAATATGGTCTTGAGGTTCCAACCACTTTTGAAGAGTTTGAAAATGTTTGTGCAGTATTGAAAGAAAATGGAATTACTCCGATATCTACAGCGGGCTTAAACGGTTGGCATGTCATGCGCTTTGTTGAATTGCTGGTAGAACATTATGCAGGTGCGGAAAAACATGATGCCTTAAATACTTTCGCAACAAGCTGGGATGACGAAGATGTTGTTCAAGCGCTTACTAAATATGAAGAGTTTGTTGAAAAAGGCTATTTGCCTGAAGGTTTTGTGACTTTCGATCCTAATGATACGCAATTGCTTACATTTTCCGGTCAGGCAGCAATGGATATTCAAGGACCGTGGTATGATGGTAACATTATTTCTGAAGGTCAAGATATGGAAGATTATGACACATTTGCATTTCCGTCAGGAGGGACAAATAGAATGTCTGCTTTTGTGGAGATGATCCAGTTAAATGCAAATAACTCAGAAGCGGAAGTGGATGCAAGTATAGAGTTTCTCAACTTTTATTATAGTGATGAGAATACAGAAAAGTACTCAGATATATATAATTTGCCACTGCCCAAAAAGGGAGCTCCAATGCCGGAAGGTATGCCTAATGTAGAAAATCTACTAAGCATGAGTGGTGAAAACGGAACGTTTACTATTACGGATCAAGCCTTTGTTCCACAGGTTGCTGATGCTTTATTTGATGTTCAAGATGCCATTGCAACGGACGCAATGACACCTGAAGAAGGAGCAAAAACAATACAAGCGGCTATTGAAGATTATTTTGCCCAGCAATAAGTAAATAGTGCTATACGATTAACCGGAAAAAGTGTCTTGGTTAATCGTGTAGTTTTTTGAAAGGAGCATTAAAATGAAAGGGAAAAAAAGTATAGATTGGCCAGCGTATTTGTTTATGCTTCCGGCTTTGATTATTTACATTTCTGTTATCGTATTTCCGGTATTTTATTCTCTTTATGTAAGTTTGCACAAATGGAATGGTATTGGTGAAATGGAATTTATCGGTTTGTCAAATTATGTAAAATTAATTACTCAAGATGATATTTTTTTAATTGCGATAAAAAATAATGCGATTTGGATTGTTTTGACAGTGGCATTTATTACAGCTATATCTCTAGGGTTTGCTGTAATACTTAATAAGCAATTTAAAGGGCGGACTTTTTTTCGAGGATTCTTTTATTTTCCAGCAGTAATCGCTCCAATTGCAGTTGCAATTATATGGAGATGGATATATAACCCAAATATAGGTTTTATAAATGAATTTTTTGGAGCAATCGGCCTTGATTTCAAACAAAATTGGATATCAAATCCAGAAACAAGTTTGTATGCAATTTTTATTGCTGCCTTATGGCAAGGTATCGGTCAACCCATGATTATTTTTTTGGCAGGATTGCAAACAGTACCTGTTGAGGTTCTTGAAGCAGCGACCATTGATGGGGCAGGATCTGTTAGGAAATTTATTCACGTTACAATTCCGATGATGAAGGAAACTTTTATCATTGTATTAGCTACACTTATCGTTGCGGCACTGAAAGTTTTTGATGTTATTCAAGGTTTGACAGGTGGTGGTCCCAATAATTCGACACAGATGCTTTCGACGTATATGTACTCTCAAACCTTTAAATACGCAAATGTTGGTACAGGGACAGCTATATCGGTGATAATGGTATTAATCATGATTTTTATTATTGTGCCTTATGTTTCCTTTACTGCAAAGGAGGATTAAGTATGATAACTGCAAAAAAAATAAGGTTTATTAAATTTCTGATGCTGTATTTGATATTGATAGCACTTGCTCTTTTGTGGATTATTCCCATATTTACCCTGATTTCAACGGCGTTAAAAAATAAACAAGATTTTTATAGTGGGATTAGCTTGTTTGCGCTTCCGGATGTTCTTGCATGGGATAATTTTACCAATGCCATCACTCAGGGGAGATTGTTAACATATATGAAAAATGATTTGATTATTTCAGGCTTTAAAGTTCCGCTAGGTATTTTCGTTGAATCATTGGCAGCGTTTGCCTTGACTAGATTGAATATAAAACATAGAACGAAATGGTTTGTTTTTTTTCTTATTGGTATGATGCTCCCTATGCAGACGGCGCTTGTGCCAATTAATGTGGTTTATAATAAATTGAAGTTAACAAATACATATTTTGGACTCTTTTATGTATATGTAGGTTTTGGAATTTCTTTTGGGATATTAATATTGAGAGGATTTATGAAAGGAATACCCAAAGATATAGATGAAGCTGCTTATATAGATGGATGCACTAAATGGCAACTCTACTATAGAATAATTATGCCAATAACAAAACCGGCTGTGGCGACATTGATGATAACAGATTTTTTGGCGACGTGGAATGAATATTTGCTTGCAAGTGTCATTATTAATGATAATGCGAAGAAGACTGTACCTGTCGGATTGATGACTTTTGTTGGAGAACACGGAACAGATTATGGCTATCTATGTGCCGGTGTCCTAATTTCAGTTATTCCGGTATTAGTTGTGTATTTGGCATTTCAACGATATTTTGTTGAAGGTATGGCTGGTGCAGTTAAGGCATAAATACGAATAAAAAAATATTAGGTTTTGACTTAGTTGATGAAAGGAAAATAATATGATTGAAACAGTAAAAAAGCATAGAATATTCGTACTAACAGATATAGAAAATGAACCGGATGATGCTATGTCACTTGTGAGATTTTTAACCTATTCCAATCAATGGGATATAGAAGGGATTGTTGCAACAACCTCGATACATTTAAAAAATAAGACTGCTGCTTGGCGAATTCATGAAATTTTAGATGCATACGCAGAAGTGGTTGAAAATTTGAACAAACATGAATCGGGCTATCCATCAAAAGAGCAATTGTTATCAGTTGTAGCAGAAGGGCTTCCTCTTTATGGAATGGAAGGTGTTGGTGAAGGGAAGGACTCTTCGGGAAGCAATTTGTTAATGAAGGCAATCGAAAAAGAGGATGAAAGACCTATTTGGGTTTTAGTATGGGGTGGACCTAATGTTTTAGCCCAAGCCTTGTGGGGGTTAAAAGAGAAAAACGAAAAAAACAAATTTGATAAAATGCTGTCAAAAATACGTGTATATACGATTTCGGATCAAGATGATTCAGGGCCATGGATGAGAAAAGAGTTTCCGGAATTATTCTATATAGCAAGTCCTGGGTTCCATGATGGTGGAGCTTATCATCATTGTACATGGAGTGGGATCAGCGGAGACTATTTTCATGGTCGTTTTACAGGCGCTGATTTTGAAATGGTAGATAACCCGTGGTTAGATAAGCATATACGTGAAAAAGGACCTCTTGGGAATGTATACCCTCAGGTAAAGTATTTGATGGAAGGGGATACACCAACTTTCTTATACTTGGTGGATAATGGGCTTGGAGTTTCAGAACATCCTGAATGGGGAAGTTGGGGAGGAAGATATGAACTATATATACCGCCGACAAAAAAATGGTTTATGTATCCTGAAACAAGGCCTTTATTCAGTGACGTAGAAGATGAAGTCATGGGGCTAGATGGAAGATGGCATACAAGTGCAAAGGCGAGTATTTGGAGATGGAGAGAAGCTTATCAGAATGATTTTTCTGCTAGAATGGATTGGACTATAAAGTCTTATGAAGAAGCTAATCATCCACCTGTACCTAGCATAAACCATCCGGCAGAATTGACGGCTAAGGCAGGTGAAAAAATTGAACTAAGCGCAGAAGGAAGTTATGATCCGGATGGCGACGAGTTAGAATATCATTGGTTTTGCTATGAAGAAGCCGGAACGTTTTCGACATCGAATTCCACTTCCGGAAATCCAATACCTATACATGATTGTGATAAAAAAAATGCCTGGATTAAAATACCGAAAGATCATATCTTCAAAATAGGTACAATACATGTGATTTTAGAAGTTTCAGATACAGGGGTTCCAAAATTAACACGATATAAAAGGGTGATTATTAATGTTACCGAATAAAAAAACAATCTAGATCGGTGTTGAAAAACAATTAGCAAAAGAAAGTTTTATGACTTCTTTTGCTTTTTTTTGTGTGTGGTGCGCCTGGCATGGGCGCAATCTCAGGTGTTAAAGTCCCCGGTCTGCCCTATTAGTGGGAAGTGTTTAATTATCACGCTTTCGTTCTTTATGTTAAAATATTTATGGGGGTTATTAACATAGGAGGAGAAAATACGATGAGTGCATTTTTAATGATAATAGAGAATAAGAAAATCAGGAACAAACATGAAGTGTAAGAAAACAAGATCTTATTTGGTTATTATAGTAAGAAATCTTTCTTATAATACATACAATAAGCGAAAAGGACTTGCTTTACTTGCACACGATGAAGTGAAAAGACGGCCAAACAATGAAAAAATATTTATTGAAGAGCAGTTGGTCCAGGTGGATTTTAGCTTGGATCTAGCAAAATATTTAGAGCAGTTACACTCGCCGTATGCGGATATTTCGCCACCTTAAATGGTTATATATAGTGAAGACCTAAAGAAAGGAGGTGGCGAGAGATGAAAAGAGGTAATTTATTAACGTTATTAATTTGTTTTATGCTTGTTTTTTCAGTAATACCAGTGAATGCGAGTACAGATTTGGATGTATTATCGGCAAAAGAAACAGTCGTAATTCAGTCAAGATTTACAAATATTTCGGTTTTCTACAATGATTTTTATATCACAGATCAAGGTAAGGCGGTGCTTATATCTTCTATTGATGCTAGAAATGTAGATGAATGTAAGGTCAGTATGTATCTGCAAAAGTATCAAAATGGAAGCTGGGTAACGGTTAAACATTGGTCGGTTACAGAAAGTGGAACTTTTTGTGGAATTGGTGAGACAAGATACGATGTATTCGTTGATGGTGTTACTGAAGGTCTCAGCCATGAATGCCCAATCGCATTGTTGTTCTGGGATCCAGACAATGGTGGAATGGATGATCCGGATTTTGCATTTCATTGGATTACAATGACAAAATATTATAAAGATAATAATACACAAATAGAGTATTTTGCATGTTCTAGTTGGGGAGAGCGCTATAGCTTACCATTATATGACTATTGGTGGTCATACTGGATTGAAGGTGGAATATACTACTGGTAAATTATTAGGAGGTGTCGTGGAGCGTGGTAAATCAAATACTGGCAATTAGTATGTTATGTCTCATAATTTTTACTGGATGTACTAGAACCACGGTTATAAATGAAGGAGAGTTTTATGAGTTCTGTCAATCGAAAATAACTAATGATGAAAAAATTGAAAAGGTTGTGATTACTTATAATACTCAGAAATCATTAACTATAGATATTTATATGAAAAAAGGTTTGACTGCGGATGACGAGGACTTTCTTGAGATTTATGAAGGAATTAAAGAATACCTTTGGGAGAATCTGAATGAAAATGGAATTCTATCAGACAGCGAGCTGGATGATAACGAATTAAGAGGTATAAAAATTTCTTTCTTATACGACCATGGTGAAAATTATGATACTTATAATTTCAATAGTCGTTATTATGGTGGGGATACAATCTACTCCGCCGATGAACTGAACGTAATAGATAACTTTAAAACTTGGTCAAGGAACGACAGGGTAAGAGATTAAAAAATAGGTTTGAAGATTAACTAATGTATGATCTGTAAAAATAAACCTATATTTTATTAGGCGGTTATTCTTACAAATTCTTACAAATAGTAAGGAAGGATTAAATTATATAATTTACATTCGAATCATATAATAATGTTCAATATTATCGTTATATGATTACAAAAGAACTAATTCCGTTTTTAAAAATATCTTTACATAACTGGAGTTTCGGATTTATGTGACTATTCCCCTGGTCGCTAAATTTATGATCCAAGTTAAACTGTAAATAAAGATTGTTAAATTGACACGATTAAACTATGATGTTTAACCGTGTCTTATTTTATGTAAAATTAAAGAAAAGAAGGTGAAAGTAATAGTTTACAGAAATACAAAATCTAAATTTGGAGATATATTCAAGGGTAGTTTATTAATCATGTTAATAGACGGTGCAGAAAAACAGTGCCTGAGCTTCAGGAGAGAATTATGAAAATGCTTAATTATGCCGGATAAAGATTTGAATAAATTCGAGATATAAAGCTTATCTCGGATTTATTATCACACGTTCGTTCTTTATGTTAAAATATGTAGAGGGTTATCAACATGGGAGGAGAAAATACTATGATTGCATTTTTAATGACAATAGAAAATAAAAAAATCAGGAACAAACTTGAAGAGATATATTTGACATATTATAAAGATATGTATGTTACAGCATATTCAATCTTAAAAGACCATCATGATTCACAAGATGTGGTTCAGGATGCCGTTCTAAGACTTTCCGGTAATTTACATAAAATTTCAGACATAAAGTGTAAGAAAACAAGATCTTATTTGGTTATTATAGTAAGAAATCTTTCTTATAATACATACAATAAGCGAAAAGGACTTGTTTTACTTGAACACGATGAAGTGAAAAGACTGCCAAACAATGAAAAAATACTTATTGAAGAGCAGTTGATCCAGATGGATTTTAGCTCAGAAATAGCAAAATATTTAGAGCAGTTACACTCGCCGTATGCGGATATTTTGACATTACGATTTTATTATGAACTTGAAATATACGAAATTGCGGGGATTCTTGATATAAAAGAAAATAACGTAAGTGTTAGAATGAACCGAGCTCTTGCAGCATTGAAAAAGGTTCTTGAGGAAGAAGGTGTGGACTATGAAGAAACTGTCTAATGAGAAAAAAGAACAATTAAAGAAACTGAATGATGCTTTCTTATTTAATGTGGGTTACCATCATATGAATAATATTTGTGATGAAACTGATCGTCTTTTGGAAGAATATAAAGATCTTGAGGTACCTGACAGTTTGGATCAATGGTTCACAAATTATAATAAAGAGCTTAAAAGAAAAGAAAGAAATCGTAAAATCCGAAGTAAAGCATTAAAATTAAGCAAAACAATAGCAACAGTGTTGCTCGTTATAAGTATTGCAGGTTCCGTTGTGACATTGAGTGTTGAAGCATTTAGAGTTGATTTTTTTAATCTTGTTATTGAAACCTCTCAGAAATTTAGTTTGGTGTTTCAAGAAGAAATCGTTGAAGAACAAATGGCCTACGAAGTACCAAACGATTGGATAGATTATTACTATCCAACATATCTACCAGATGGATATTCCTTAATGGATACACGGACATTGATTGATACAAGATATATGACGTTCAGCAATTCGGATGAGCAGGAACTGAGATTTATCCAGGGTAATTTAAGTGCTAGATCGCAAATAGACACAGAAAATGGAAAAGTGATAGAGGTTGACATTAGAGGGAGTAAAGGCGTTCTAGTTGTAAAAGATGATATATCCATTCTTAATTGGTCCACGAATGGCATGAGTTTTAGTATTCAAGGAAACGTTAAAGAATCGGTACTTTTAGCTATTGCAGAAAGTGTTGAAAAAAATAAATAAAAAAACTTTTTGAAAAAGTGTAAGATTTCGCCACCTTAATTGGTTATATATAGTGAAGGCCTAAAGAAAGGAGGTGGCGAGAGATGAAAAGAGGTAACTTATTAACGTTATTAACTTGTTTTTTACTTGTTTTTTCGGCAATACCAGTGGGTGCAACCACGGATTCAGATGCATTAGATGAAAAAGTAATAGATATAATTCAACCAAGATTTACTAATATTTCGGTCTTCTACAATGATTTTTATATAACAGATCAAGGCAAGGCAGTGCTTATATCTTCTATTGATGGAAGAAATGTAGATGAATGCAAAATCAGTATGTATCTACAAAAGTATCAAAATGGAAGCTGGGTAACTGTTAAACATTGGTCTGCAACGGAAAGTGGAACTTTTTGTGGAATAGGTGAAACTTTGTATGTGATGAGTGGATATCAATACCGATTAAAATCATTTGGATATGTATATTTGAACGAAAAAATGATTGAAAACACAAATTATACAAGCAAAACAACGATTTATTAAGGAGGATTTGAAGTGAAGAAAATTATTTCTGCTACATTGGTAGTTGTCTTACTATTATCATTAAATATTGGAGTGTATGCAAAAGATGAATCAAAAGATGTGAACATAATGGTTAAAGAAAAAGTTCAAATTGGTGATAGAGGCTACGAGTTTTTATTAGACTCTGTTATCTATTCAAATCCCTATCAGAAAGAAGACATCGGATTTGGAACTAGAGGTAATAATCCAGGACACGGTTCTGTAAAAATTGATGATGTCTTAATGGATTCTTCTTCAATAATTAAAGTTGCAGATGAAGAGTATGCGAAATATGAAGCTGCAAAATATGTTTCAATTAAGATACTCAAAAAAGTACCTGGTCTTGGGGATCTTTATTCAAGATTAGAAGATATTTATAATGATTTAAGTGCTGTTAGAAGTGCAATCGCTAGTATGGATACACAGCGAGGAGTAGAAGTGATAACAAGATATTCGACGAGAGGATTTGCGCACAAACTTTATGTGTTTGATTATAATAATAGTTGGAAGGATATGGGGTATAGTCTGAGTCGATATTATTACAAACATGCGTGGATGTTAGTATATACTACTGATGGAGATGTTGCGAGTGCTAAATATGATTATTCTTACAGCAATGGATATTCTCCAGAAGCAATTGCTGAAGCAAATCATTATATGGATAAATCATGGTTAGCAAATAAGGCAATAGCATATTGGGCTAATAATAGTGGAAGATATGTAGAAACTTATTAATAAAATATTCGCATTGCGTCATAATAGGCGCAATGCTTTAAGGAGTTTCAAAATGAATAGAAATATTTTCATAATATTATTTGCGTTACTCTTATTTACATCATGTAAAGGAGAAGAGGCAAGAAATTTTGAATATGATGATATTAATAGACTTGACTATCAGAGTGATTTGAATGACGAAAAAAAATTGAGTGATATGAAAATTAGGATTGATTACCCTAGGTGGTAGACTAGTTGTCATGTAGTTGAAAAAATAGTATAGTGTCTATAGAAGACGGAGGAAAATAATACATGGCAAGTTATAGTGAAGAATTTAAAAATAGTATGATCGCACGCATGTTA